>MDTC01092981.1_pt1 | contig 88356 bp, 89 predicted proteins | sample 811181 | NCBI WGS metagenome assembly MDTC01 (sample SAMN05326644, study PRJNA326480) | marine metagenome | isolation source: seawater | place: Pacific Ocean: North | collected 2011
CCCATAACAGCTCTTGATAAAAGACCCAATCTCTTCATTATTCATGCTCATTTTGACCCCCCTTCGTGAGGACCCAAACTATCAGTACTTTCTCTCAGTAGGCCATTTTGATGCTCCGCCGAACCACAACTATTTACGGAGAACCCGGTCCTTTTTAAAGATTCTTATTTATGAAGGTTTTAATTTTCCAAGCGACCTCTAAACGTTGCGGCATTGGGATGTTTTTTTTAAAAATATTTTGACAGGTTTTAAGAGGGAATTCTTTGCCTACTCCGTCGAATTCAAATGTCTATTTAAAGGGGCGCGGTTGTCTCGACAAGACCTCATACAGTCGTCTTTTAATCGCTACACCATGGGCCTCTCCCCTTTTACAAAAAGTCTGTAAAGACCAAGTGAGAACGTAAAAATCAAAAAATAAATCCCGTGATATGTTCTCTGAAAACAAAAAAGGAACTCTCATGAAACTTCACCAAGAATTACTTGAACTCCGACAAACCGAAAAACGAATCACTTCAGAAATTTTAACCAAGCTTCAAGAAATGGAAAATTGCAGAGGCTACCTAAAAATGGGACACTCTTCTCTTGTTGACTACTTGGTCCGAGGACTCGGTTACTCGGAAGCTACCGCATACCAAAGGCAGGCATGTGTGCGGCTGGCCCGCGAAATTCCTGAGATCAAAGAAAAGATCGACAGTGGAGATTTAAGTCTGACAGCCATTTCGACTGCCTACAAACACCTTCGAGGAAAACCTATTGGAGAAAAAAGACATCTTCTCAAATCCATAGAAAACAGATCTTCTAGAGAAGTAAAAAAGATGTTCTTAGAGCCAATGACGCCCTTGAAAATTCAAAAGACCGAATATGCAGACAAAGTCTATTTGCGCCTAGAACTGACTCATGAACAAAATCAAAGGCTCGAAAAACTAAAAGCACTAAGATCACACAAACACAGCATCGAAAGCCTTTTGGTAGAGTTCATAGAAAAAGAATTGAAAAACTATGAAAACACAAAATTCAAACTTTCAAACTCCAAGAACCCTCGCCAAATTCCCAAGCGCTTGAGAAACTCTGTGTTGAAAAGTTCCGGCTACAAATGCCAATTCCCAGGATGCGAATCAAAATATTTTTTACAAATCGATCACATTCACCCGGTTCGCAGGGGCGGCAAACAAAATCCAGAAAACCTTCAAGTTCTTTGCGCCACACACAACCAACAGAAAGGATGAAAGATAATACTTCCAATTACAGATTCTTATTTTACCCAGATCCATCTAAAAACTTTTCAAAGAGGGTGGGACTGAAGGCATGGGCCTACACTCCACGGGGATTTTTGGTAGGACTAGGGAACTCGAGGGAGGGGAACTTATGGGGAAACCGTTTGGTAGAAAACCAAAAAATCAGCAAGCTTACTCACATTCTAAACATTCTAAAAAATCAGCTTTTGCAATTGTACTGACTGCATTCACAGCACTCCTTCACACTCAAGCAAGCGCAAGCACGCAAATCCCACAACACAGCCTCGTTGGAGAAACACTTCCCTTAGAAGTTCTTGAAGACCGCACTCCCAATGAAGTCTACAGGGATTTTTGCCTGCGCTTTCCTTCCGAGTGCCAAATCCAATCCCAATTTACAGACCAGGATCTTCCTGACCTTAGCGATCCTCAGGTGGAAATGGCACTTCGCCAGACTCAACAAGCGGTCAATGAAGAGATTCACTTCCAACTGGATCAAATCACCTACAACAAAGAGGAATACTGGTCGCTTCCCCTCTCGGGCTTTGGAGACTGCGAAGACAACGCCCTTGAAAAAAGACACCGCCTGCGCGCCTTAGGAATTCCAAACAGCGCCCTTCGAATGGCCACAGCCTTCCACAAAGAAAAGTATTACGCCCACGCCCTCCTGATCGTCCGCACTCAACAAGGTCCCATCGTCCTCGACCAAGACAGCTCACAGCCCTTAAGGCTTAAAGACGCACCCTATATTTTTGAATCGGCAGAACGCTCCAACGGAATGTGGGAGCGCTATCTTCAAGATTGGTAATAAGAAATTTTATTTCGACTTTTCGTCTTTTGAAGCGGGCAAACGAATTTCGCCTTCGCCATCCACTTTGTCTGGCGCAATTTTTAAAGCTTCAAAGCGCTCGGGACGAACAGACGTCGAAGGCTCAATGGCCGATTGCTTCCAAGCGGCATGTGCCTGTCTGCGGCGTTCGAATTCGGTAGGAGATCCATCTTTGTGAAGAAAAAAGAAAACGCCCGCAAATCCAAAAACCAAAAGAATTATTGCGATCCATAGATTTTTCAAAATTCCACTCCCCCGTTTGAATCCCTCAAAGACCCTACCCTTTTAAGTATGGCCTGGAACCACACCCGTTCGCAAGGTCCTAGACCTGGGACTTGGGCCTTGGTCCCACAAAAAGAAAAGGCCCAAGAGCTTAAGAGCTTTTGAGCCTTTTTTATGATTCTGGTTTTTCGAAAAAACTAGTATCGATAGTGTTCTGGTTTGAAAGGACCTTTGGTGTTCAAACCAAGATACTTTGCTTGTTTGGTAGAAAGCTTGGTCAAACGCACTCCCAATTTTGGAAGGTGAAGTGCGGCCACTTTCTCGTCCAATTCTTTTGGAAGACGATAAACGCCCACATCTTGATAAGTTGCGCGGTTTACCCAAAGCTCCATCTGAGCCAACACTTGGTTGGTGAAAGAGTTGCTCATCACAAAAGAAGGGTGACCGGTTCCACAACCCAAGTTCACCAATCGGCCTTTGGCCAAGACGATGATCTCGCGGCCATCTTTGAAAGAGTGAATGTCCACTTGAGGTTTGATTTCACGCATTTTGGTGTTCTTGTTCAACCAAGCCATATCGATTTCGATGTCGAAGTGACCGATGTTGCAAACAATTGCCCCGTGTTTCATCTTTTTGAAATGCTTTTCAGTGATGATGTCGCAGCATCCAGTGGCCGTTACAAAAATATCCGCTTCTGAAGCGATGTCTTCCATGGTCACCACTTGGTAACCTTCCATAGACGCTTGAAGGGCACAGATGGGATCCACTTCAGTGATCAAAACCCGTGCTCCAAGACCTCTCAAAGATCCGGCACAACCTTTACCCACATCTCCGTATCCAGCAACCACAACAATTTTACCGGCAACCATGGTGTCCGTAGCGCGCTTGATAGAATCTGCCAAAGACTCTCTGCAACCATAAAGGTTGTCGAATTTTGATTTTGTCACAGAGTCATTGATGTTGATGGCAGGAACTTTTAATTTTTTTGCCTTGTGAAGCTTTTCCAAGTTGTGAACTCCCGTGGTGGTTTCCTCAGAAATTCCCAAGATGTTTTCCATCAACTCTTCATAACGCTCTTCGTGCATCATGTTGGTGAGGTCGCCCCCATCATCAAGAATCAAATCGTATCCTTTGTCGCCCCAACCTTCGATGGTTTGCTCGATGCACCAGTTGAACTCCTCTTCGGTTTCGCCTTTCCAAGCAAAAACAGGAATTCCTGCAGCGGCCATGGCCACTGCGGCATGATCTTGAGTAGAGAAAATGTTGCAAGAGCTCCAACGGACCTTCGCACCCAAATCAATCAAAGTCTCAATCAACACAGCGGTCTGAATGGTCATGTGAAGACAACCGGCAATGCGTGCGCCTTTCAAAGGCTTGGTCTTTCCGTACTCTTCACGAAGAGCCATCAAACCGGGCATTTCTGTTTCGGCAATTTTAATTTCTTCACGTCCCCAACGGGCAAGATCTTGAAAAACTTTGGGATCTTCCATCGCCGCCTTGCATACTCGGTAATCCGAAAAACCGGATTTCTTAGTGGATTTTGAGGCCTTGGCCATGGGTTTTCCTCCTTTGAGCGGACGACGATTGGTCTTTGTTTTCGCTGTAATCATTTGAGCCACAATAAATTCCTTCCTGGTGGGGTTGGTTAGATCTTCAAAACTTTGTCTCAGTTTTCCAAAAAGGTCAAAACTTCATGACCTTCATCTGTGATTAAAATTGTGTGTTCAAATTGGGCAGAAAGGCATCGATCCTTTGCCTTATAGAACTTGTGACTGGAACCGGGGATGTCGAATTCCTCGATGGGAGCCGAGGTCACATTGACCATGGGCTCCACAGTCAAACAGGTCCACGGGATCAGTTCATCACCACGGCCTTTTTTACCGTGAGAGGGCACAAAGGGCTCTCCGTGAAAGACCTTTCCAATGCCATGGCCACCAATTTCTTTGACCGGATAAAACCCTTGTTTGGTCACATACTTGTTGATTGCAAAGCCAATGTCCCCGGTGGTGGCATGAGGTCCTACTTCTTGAATGCCTCGCCACATGGCTTCCTTTGCACACTCTGTCAGACGCTTGGCAAGATCACTGACTTCACCCACGTAGAAGGTGGCTGAGGTGTCTCCGTAAAAACCATCTTTGATGGATGTCACATCAATGTTGATGATGTCACCTTCCTTAAGGATCGTCTCGTCGGGAACCCCGTGGCAAATCACATCATTGATGCTGGTGCACACAGACTTTGGAAAGCCATGGTAGTTTAGCGTGGCGGGAGTGGCCTTGTGATCCATGGTGTATTCATAAACCAAACGGTCAATCTCGTTGGTGGTCATGCCTGGGCGGACATTTTCGCCGGCATATTTCAAAGTGCGAGCGGCCAACTGACAGGCTTCGCGCATCAAAGGAATCTCTTCAGGTGTTAACGGAGCTAAAATTCGACTCATAGACTCAAAGGTTTAACAGAAGTGGCGGGTCGGCTCAACGGGAGATCGGCTTTAATTGGACTGAAAACGAGGACCTGGATGAGGTTTTTGGCGCTGTCACAGACCGCCCCTGCCTCTTCTTCGAATTCTTAAGGGCATGCCCTGCCCCTTGAGGCCCACGGCCTTGAGACATCTTTTCGGACATGTCTTCTGCCAATCGGACGCTGACCACTTCGCGCCGGTGAATCTCTTTGTCGAAGTTGAGGGCCCAGCACGAGGAGGAAAGGAGGAAGCTTAACAAAAAGAAGGTCTCAAATTTCAACCAACCCAAAGCTTTCAACTCGTCCGCTCCTTTTGCTTCGAACACACAGGAATCTCTTCCGGCCTTTTCCCTGGCCGGGCCCTATATTTGATTTTTTAAACGCAAACCTAATGGATTCTCTTAAAGCAAAAGTTGTTCCGAGTGGGAAATTTGAAGGAACTCAACGATACGGGCCGGAGGGGGGATTTTTTCAATGGGATCGAGGTGTTAAGTGGGTTCGAACTTTTTGACGATGGTGTAGAGCTTTCATTTCCATCGATGAGTAAAATAAAAAACCCAAGGCCGATTGGACCTTGGGTCTTTTTCAATCCAAATGGATCAGGCTCTTACGACAAGTGCTTGCTTACAAGCTTAGTCATTTCGAACATGCTCACTTGGTTCTTTCCAAAAACGCCTTTCAATTTTGCATCAGCGTTGATGTTTCTTCTGTTTTTAGCGTCTTGAAGGTTGTTCTTACGGATGTAAGCCCAAAGCTTCTTAACAACTTCAGTGCGAGGAATTGGTTTAGAACCAATCACTTCTGCCAATTGACTGCTAGGAGTCAAAGGCTTCATGAAAGCAGGATTTGGCTTTCTTTTTGTTTTAGTTTTTTTCGCAGCTTTTTTAGAAGCCTTCTTAGGAGCGGCTTTTTTAGACGCTTTTTTTGAAGTCTTCGCAGCAGCTTTCTTAGAAGTCTTCTTAGAAGCTTTTTTCGCTACTTTTTTAGAAGCCTTTTTTGAGGTCTTCTTAGCTACTTTTTTAGAAGCTTTTTTTGAAGCTTTCTTAGATGTCTTTTTTGCAGCGGCTTTCTTTGACGCTTTTTTCTTTGCCATTTTAATTTCCCTCCCTAAAGGATAATTTGTTCTTACTTATGGCTTGCACAAGAAGATGATACTTAAACGTAAACCTTTGTCCAAAGAAAAATTTGACCCCCCTCTCTTTTTTTTGGACCACCCCCCGCTCTGAAAACATCAAGTTTCCCCTCTGAAAACCCGATAACACTTCCATGGAGACAGCAACTTTTCATGACATTTTAATTCAAAAAATGGGGAACGAATCCCCCTCTGAAACCCTCCATGAAAAAACACGAAATGCTTTCCAGCAAAGTGTTTCAAGCATTTCTGATTCTCTTTTTTTTATTCATGTGGAAGGTCCTCGAGTGAACCTAAGACAGGCCTATCCGCCCCCTCTGAAAAAGACCAAATCCCCCTCTGAAAATGGGTCAAAAACCTCCCCTTTGGAGGCCAAAAAAAATATTGTCTTCCGAGTCAAAAAACAGGATTTAGACCCGTCTGGACAGTCCAAGTGGGCAAGATTTGAGAAAATGGTGGGTCAAAATTTTGGCGATTCTGTCTCGGAAACAGAAGTTTTAAAGAGTTTTCGAGTGCATTTGAAAGCCCACCATCCGGACTTGAACGGCGGAAAGTCCGGCGACTTCGCACTGATGGTGCGAGTGAAAAACGAACTGATTCAAGTTCTAAAACAGAACTCCCCAGAATAAAAACGCCGCAAAAGTTGTCTTTGCGGCGTCCATGATGGAACTTGAGTTCCCACTTCTTTAAATGACAAAAGAATTATTGAAGCTTTCGGTACTTGATCCGCTTCGGCTCCAAGGTGTCCACACCTTTTCTCTTTTTGTAGTCCTCTTCATACTCTGAGTAGTTGCCAATAAACCACTCCACATGAGAGTCCCCTTCAAATGCCAAAATATGGGTGCAAATGCGATCCAAGAACCAACGGTCATGGGAGATCACCATGGCACTTCCACCAAACTCCAAAAGCGCATCCTCAAGGGCACGCATGGTGTTTACATCCAAATCATTGGTGGGCTCATCCAGAAGGAGCAAGTTCGCGCCCTCTTGGAGCATTTTGGCCAAGTAAAGACGGTTTCTCTCTCCACCAGAGAGCACGCCCACTTTCTTTTGTTGAGCTTCTCCGGAAAAGTTAAACCAAGAGGCATAGGCTCTTGAGGACACTTCCCGTCCTCCCAGTTGAATCATGTCTTCTCCGTGAGAGATTTCTTCCCACACAGTTTTGTCAGCGTTCACCGAGGATCTGGCTTGATCCACGTAGGCCAACTTCACCGTTTCACCCACTTTAAAAGATCCTGCGTCCGGTTGGTCCTGGCCGGTGATCATTCGAAAGAGTGTGGTCTTTCCGGCTCCGTTAGGGCCAACGATTCCCACGATGGCGCCTTTGGGCATGGTAAAGCTTAAGTTTTCATACAACAGCTTGCCGTCAAAAGACTTGGCCACATCTTTCGCTTCAATCACCACATCCCCAAGACGTGGGCCCGGTGGAATGTAAATTTGAAGGTCTTGCAGCTTTTCAGCCGTCGGCTCTTTGATGAGATTTTCGTAAGCAGAAAGTCGGGCTTTGGATTTCGCTTGTCTTGCACGAGGAGACTGCTTCACCCACTCCAATTCCCTTTGCAAAGTGCGGTTTCGTCTTTGATCAGCCTTTTGTTCTTGAGAAAGACGCTTGTCCTTTTGCTCCAGCCAAGAAGAGTAATTGCCTTTCCAAGGAATTCCTTCACCGCGGTCCAATTCCAAAATCCATCCGGCCACATTGTCCAGAAAGTAGCGATCATGGGTCACCGCAATCACAGTGCCAGGAAACTTCGCCAGGTAGTGCTCAAGCCACGCCACCGATTCTGCATCCAAATGGTTGGTGGGCTCATCCAACAATAAAATGTCCGGTTCACTGAGCAGCAATCGAGTCAAAGCCACACGGCGCGCCTCTCCTCCTGAAAGGTTTGTCACAGGCCATTCCCCGGGAGGACATCGTAGCGCTTCCATCGCCTGCTCCACTTTTTGATCCACATTCCAACCGTCTTTGGCTTCGATCTTTTCTTGGATCTTTCCTTGCTTTTCGATGAGGTCATTCATTTTGTCGGGCGAAATGTCCGGATCACACATTTCTTCCGAAACTTTTTGAAATTCTTGAAGCAGATCATTGATCTCGCCAAGACCTTCCATCACGTTTTCTTTGACGGTTTTGTTTTCATCCAACTTTGGATTTTGCTCCAGAAAGCCCACTTTGAAATCTCGCGCGGGAAATGCTTCTCCTAGAAAATCCTGATCGGATCCCGCCATAATTTTAAGCAAGCTGGATTTTCCCGCTCCGTTCAAACCAAGAACACCAATTTTGGCGCCGTAAAAATAAGAAAGATAGATGTCTTTCAAAACATATTTGTTCGGAGGGTAAACTTTGCTGACACCCTTCATTGTGTAGATGATATCTTGAGACATCGAAAGACTCCTTTTGAGTTGAAAAGCTCACTATAATGATGCTTTCAAACTTGTCAAAGGGGGGATTTCCTCCTTAAGCTAAGTGCTTGATGAAAAAAGCGAAAAGTTCAAAAAAACTGACCCACCTCTGCTCCGAATTGAAAGACCATTTGGATGCTTTGGATCAAATGGAAGACAAAAGGGTCAAAGAGCAAGGGCCCACTCCGGCTCAAAAGCGAAAAATCCTCTTTCGCGAACTCAAAGAGAAATTGGATTCCGTCTCCTAAACTCTTTATTTTCAATGCAAATGACTATTGAATTCCTTTTCGGAACGAGACTACGATTCCGATTGGTGGGCGCACTGTGGGGATTGAAAATCTTTGGCATCCATTTTGGAAAATTCGGATTCTGTCAAAGCTCGCAATGTGAGTGCATGAAGTCCCTGGTCAAATTCTTCTTTTAACAGAGCGTTCACTTTCTGATGGCGCTCCACCCGACTCAAGCCTTCAAATTCTTTTGAAACCACCAACACTTTGTAATGGGAATCTTCTCCACGGGAAAACCCATGGAGATGGCTTTCGTTCTCAATGATCAATTCCACAGGCTTTAACTGCTGAAGACTTTGAAACAAACGCGCATCTCTTTTCATAAATTCTCCCTACTGGATGGATCTATTTTTCTTGCAGGTGAACCAAATATCCAAAGTGATCACTTGGCGCAAAGCCCTCTTCCCCTTCAAGGCCAATCAACTTTACATCGGTCTTCAAAGATTTCCCCTTGGCACGCACCCAAATCTGATCGATCCGACGTGCAGAGCCTTCATGTCGAGAGAGGATTTCCCTTAGGCCCTCGGTGGTTTTTTTGGAAAAACTCAAATCTTCAAAGGGGACTGTCAAAGGAAAGCGAGATTGAATGTGATGGTTGGATTCATTTTTGTGAGAATCAAAGGTTTTCATGTCCAACATCAAATGTTGAAGCTGAAAGCTGTCTTCAAAACCATAATCCTTCAAAAGCTGCCCCACTTCTCCATCGGGACGTTCATTGAGGTCACCACCCAAGACCACCATGGCATATCTTGAAGAAATGGATTCAATCACTCCCATAAGATTTTTCATTTCACGGAGCCGGCGCTGATTGCCTTTTTGAAGGCGGTCAAAAACTTCGTTTAATACACTGCTGCTTATTTCCAGCTCTGATGATTTTTGAGTCAGCTCCTCTTCCAAAGCTTCCGTCAATTCCAGGCCATGGTGAAGGTGGGTGTTGACCACCAGCACCCGTCCCCAATCGGGATGGATAAACTCCGTCAACAAAGCGTAGCGCTCTTCACGAAGCTGAAAAGACAACCACGGGGAAACAAAGGATCTTCCCATTCCACTGAGCTTGACCCCTTTGACCCGTCTCATCCCAAAGGCCTTGGGTGCCAGGGTCATTAACCCTGAATTCAGATCCCCAGGAAGGCCCACTCCCAAAATCTTAACGCCGACCAAATCGGATTGGTAAAAGGCTTCCCGTTTTAAAGATTTTTCGAAAGTGTGACTGCGATCCAGAAGAGGGTTCACCTCTTGAAAAAGGCCCACGTCAAATTCTGTAAGCTCCAAAAGGTCCAACTGCATTTGGTAGCGGGATTTTCTGCGAACCTCAGGCTCCAAAAACTCCATGGAGACTGGCCCTTTCGGAGCCAATCCATGCCACAGATTGTAGGTGAGGATTTTCATGGTTTCAAATTACTGACGGTTGTGAACCAAAGATCGCTCTTGATCTTCAAACACCACCTGAATGGAATTGGTGGTCAAAGCCGTCACAACACCCAAACCAAACTTGGGGTGATCGATTAAAGTTTCCACTTCAAAAGCTTCACGCATGTTGTACGGAGCTGGATCTTGGCTGGCATTTTGAGTCAACTCTTCCCAACGGACCTTGTGCCCACCACGGGAAGACTTCGATGCGGTTTTCTTTTTAGAGTTCTTTGCAGGAGTGCCCACTTTCAAGGTGTTTTTGGTGTGGCACACTTCGCACTCAAGTCTTGCAGTTTTAGAGTTCGTATGCGCCAAAACCACCTGGTATCTTTCCACCTCGCACTTCTTGCAAGGGTGATAAACTTTTCGGGCAACCGGTGGCAGGGTGTTTAATTCGCTCAAGACGGAACTCCTTTTCGTTTCACATAAATTTTTAAGGGATCTTTTAAAGATTGTCTTCGTATTTCTGCGGAATTTAGAAAAAATCGTTGGTTTTCTTGCTCAATTCGGCGCTGAAGGCGGATCAAGCTCTCCTTATTGTCCGGCTCTACAAGAATTCCTGTGTCCTCAAACTGATCTGAAAAATGGGGATCATCCTCTTTGGTAAAAAACCTTCGCCACTCGGAAGTGTCCACATTCGCCCTGTAAGTCAGCGTTTGTGCATAGGAATGAACCGGAGTGTAAGCGGTGAGAATTTCAAAAGGGCCATAGTGCGTGTGCAATCGGACTGCTGGTGATGTCCACTGAGTCATCCCGCAACACACCTCCACATTGGCGTACCAAAGACCAAAAGCCTTTGTGAGGAATCCTAGGCCGTAAAAACCCTTTCCTCGGGGAAGGAGTGCGTTTACCGAGCACAGGTTGTGCGCCACCCACTCGCGCTTTCCCATGGTGGGGATGATGATGAATAACGAAATGGGAACCCATTCACTTTCAGGCTTAGGCTCAAGAAGATCTAAAATTTCTTTGGGAGCTTTGCTTCGATGAATGGCAAATCCCGCCACAAAACCTGGAACCACCGCACAGTCGTAAAACACCCAGCGCGGCATGGCCATGTTGCTTTCGCTAAAGGCCTTTTCCTCAAATCTTAAAATCTGATCGGCAAAATCCACTTCATCCATATGAAGAGGATTTTTGTAAAGGGGCTTCATGGGAAACCAATCCAATTCAAAACGTCGCCCCGGTCCGTGAATGCGGTTTTCCTGACGAACATAAACGTAAGGACGAATGGAATTTCCATCCAACCAATTTAAACTTTCGATTTGGGTCAACTCACTGGTTTTGGTCACTCAAATAGCCTAACACTTCCTCGGAGGTTTCAAAGACTTGATACATTTGGTCGAGTGGGCCTGAGATCACTCTTTGTTCGCACATAATCTCAAGACTTTCCAAAAAGGGGGTCCAAAAGCCCAGGTAGTTGTAAAAAACCACCGGCTTCATGCAGTTCTTTGCACCTAAGGACTTCAAACACAGAACTTCGGTGATCTCATCCAAAGTCCCGAGACCGCCGGGGAAAAATACAAAAGCGTCGGACTTCTCCATCAATTGCTCTTTACGGTCCGACATTTTAGGCACCACGATTTTTTCCGTCAGGTTGGGTTGAACCAATTCTTGAAGAATATCAATTTCAGGAATGACTCCGGTCAAGGTGCCCTTCTTTTCAAGCACCCCTTGAGCCAAGGCTCCCATGGATCCACAGGAGGCTCCCCCATACACTACGTGAAATCCCTTCTCGGCCAGCCGGGATCCAAAGTTTTTTGCTTCTTCAAGAAGTGACGGCGACACGCGGTCGCTGGCACTTAAGAACACTCCGACGGACGTCTTCACTTTTTAGGGCCAATCATGTCTTCAGGTTTTACCGCAGCATCAAAACTCTTCTCGTCCATCAGACCCAACCGAACCGCTTCTTCCTTCAGAGTGGTTCCCCGCTCGAAAGCAGATTTGGCGATCTTCGCCGCATTGTCGTAACCGATATGAGGATTGAGTGCTGTGACAAGCATCAACGAATTTTGCAAATGGGTTTGAATTTGTTTTTTGTTGGCTTGGGTGCCCTCCACACAATGGATGCGGAAGCTTTCACAGGCATCCCCAAGAAGTCTTAAGCTGTTGAGCACGTTAAACACAATCACCGGTTTAAACACGTTCAACTCGAAGTGACCGGTGGCACCGCCCATGGCCACCGCCATGTCGTTTCCAATCACTTGAGCACACACCATGGTCATGGCTTCACTTTGAGTGGGGTTGACCTTTCCGGGCATAATAGAACTTCCAGGCTCATTGGCAGGAAGTTGAAGCTCTCCAATCCCGCAGCGTGGACCACTGCCCAGCATGCGAAAGTCGTTGGCAATTTTCATCAAGCTGCAGGCCAAAGTCTTTAGGGTTCCCGACATTTGCACCAAAGCATCATGGGCCGCCAAAGCTTCAAACTTGTTGGGCGCGGATTTAAACGGAAGTCCGGTTTCTTTAGCGATGTAAGCCGCGGCTTTTTCCGCAAACTCTGGATGGGTATTCAAGCCTGTTCCAACCGCGGTTCCGCCGAGAGCCAAATCAAACACTCTTTCTTTGGACTGGTTCACCCGCTCCAAACCGTTTTCAAGTTGCATCACATAGCCAGAAAACTCCTGCCCCAACGTCAGAGGCGTGGCATCCATCAAGTGAGTGCGGCCAATCTTTACGATGTCTTTGAACTCTTCTTGTTTTTTTTGAAGGGCCTCTTTCAACTCTTTCAGCTTTGGAATCAAGTGATGAACCGTTTGCTCCGCCACAGCGATGTGCATGGCGGTGGGAAAAGTGTCATTGGAGCTTTGGGCTTTGTTCACGTCGTCATTGGGATGGACGGATTTGTCACCAATGGTTCCACCCATGATCTGAATGGCTCGGTTTGCGATCACTTCATTGGAGTTCATATTGGTCTGAGTGCCACTGCCCGTTTGCCAAACCACAAGGGGGAATTCCTCGTCCCACTTTCCTTCGATGACTTCGGTGGCTGCTTTTTGAATGGCCTCTGCTTTTTTAGAATCCAAAAGTCCCAACTCTTCATTGGCCTTGGCCGCAGATTTTTTCAAGATTCCAAGGGCACGAATCATTTCGCGGGGGAAGTGGTCTTTGCCGATTTTAAAGTTCTCCAAAGAACGTTGCGTTTGGCAGCCCCAAAGCCGATGGGCGGGGACCTTCATTTCTCCCATGCTGTCTTTTTCGATGCGATAATCCATGTATGCGCCTCCTTGAAATCCCTGATTCGACGAGTGTCTATTGAAAGAATGGCGCTCATCATATAGAGTGCCCGCCATGAAGTCACCCCGATACTGGCTGATGAAGTCTGAACCTGATGTGTTTTCCATAGATGACCTGAAAGCGAGCAAAACCTCTCTTTGGGACGGCGTTCGAAACTATCAGGCGCGAAATTTTATGATGAACGACATGAAAGTGGGCGATTTGGTGCTGTTTTACCACTCCAACGCAAAGCCCCCCGGAGTCGCGGGAGTCGCCGTGATTTCGAAAGAAGCGGTTCCTGATGTGACGGCTCAGGATGAAAAATCCAAATATTATGACCCCAAGGCGGCGCCCGAAAAACCCATTTGGTTTTGCGTGGAAGTGAAGTTCAAATCCAAATTTAAAAATTTTGTTTCCCTGGATGAACTGCGCGATCAAAAAGCTTTAAAAGAGATGTTGGTGTTGAAGCGTGGACAACGCTTAAGCATTCAACCGGTCACCGCAAAGGAATTCGACACGGTCGTAAAACTTGGAAGCGGATAAAATCTTTATCCAGGTGGCTCCCATGGAGGGAGTCGTGGATTTCAAAGTTAGGGACCTTCTCACTCAAATCGGTGGAGTGGACCGAACCGTCACCGAATTTGTACGTGTCACCAACCGTCTTCACCCTCCCAAAGTTTTTTACAAGTATGCTCCTGAACTTCAAACCGGCGGACGCACTTTGGCTGGCGTTCCTGTTTATGTTCAACTTCTTGGGAGTGATCCGGAGGCTTTGCTTGAAAATGCTCACTTGGCTTTTGAACTGGGAGCATCGGGTGTGGACCTTAACTTTGGCTGCCCCGCAAAAACAGTGAACCGTCATGATGGCGGCGCCACTTTGCTGAAGGATCCTTCAAGGATCTTTAAGGTGGTGGATCGTTTGCGGTCGAGCCTGCCCGCGAAGTGTCCTGTCACGGCAAAGGTGCGATTGGGATTTGAAGACAAAGGTCTTCACCGTGAAATTGCACAGGCGGTGGATGAGGGCGGAGCTTCTCAGTTGGTTATTCATGCACGCACGCGAAACGAAGGTTATCGCCCACCGGCCCATTGGGAATACATTGGCTACATGGCGGATGCGGTCACTCGAACACGAGTGGTGGCCAATGGGGATTTGTGGAGTTTGAAGGATTACGCGGACTGTGTACGTGTGAGCGGGATTCGTGATGTGGCCCTGGGACGAGCTTTGGTTTCACGGCCCGATTTGGCCTTGGAGCTGAAGCGGTTTGCAAATGATGGAGCTTTGACTGGAGATTCCTCAGAGAGTTCTTATCACGGCCTTGAATGGCGAGATGTCCTTAGGAGGTATCTGTTCCCATTGTTTGATTACTACTATGGACAGTCACCTCGTCTGGCGGTGGGTCGCCTGAAGCAATCATTAAAGGCTTTGGGACGAAATTATCCGGAGGCCGTGGACTTTTTTGACCACGTTCGACGGGAAACAAATGGTTTGGTTGTAAAATCTCTTCTTCTGAAGGAACGAAACTCAATTGGCTTGTGAAAGGGGTTAACCGATCAGGCTCATTGATGGGTTATCATTTATTAAGACCCCCGGGCCAAGCTGATGGAGACTTTAAAATGAATCCTCAATGGATCTAAGTGGACCCGAGGCGCTCTTTCAATAAAACACAAAGTTCCACTTCAGATCGAGCAACGATGTAACCGTCGACCACTTCAATCATTCCGTTCGAAAAATCATCTTCCATATGACGTTCAAACCAAGAAATAAAGACTTCAGAACCACCTTGGTTAAATTCTTCAAACTTAACAAAAATGCCTTCTAATTGGTTTGGATGGCTTTCCAGATAGGAATTCCCAACCTCTAGAATTTCGTCCCAAAGACCATCCTCCTTCAAGCGAAGTCTCAACTCGATGAGATTTTGATCCAGGGTCTTTCTTCGAGAAACCCATCGCATCCCCCCGTACACAGCCGCTCCGACCAAAAGCAACACTGATGATGAGAAAAACGTTCGACGGTTCAAGAGTTCTCCCGTCTCATGCGATCTCGTACATGGTCTGCCAGCCTCAAGGCCAAAGCCTCAAGGCCAAAGCCACAATGGTTAAAGTTGGATTTGCAAATCCTGAAGTGGGAAAAACGGAAGACCCCGAAATGTACAGATTGTCCAGCCCAAAAACCTTGCAGTTCGAATCCACCACTCCCTCCTCTGGACTCTGATGCATTCGGGTGGTCCCCATATGATGAAAGCCCAAGGAGCACATGCCATCATCAAAACCCCGCTCTTCCTTGAACAAGCGCACCCTTCCAACTCCCAATCTTCCCACCTCACTTCCAAAGAACAGCATCAATCGCTGGGTAGCCTCCTCATCGGCCTCCACGGGATTCCAAATGAGTTTGGCCAAACTTTGCCCATGAAGATCCACTTTCGATTTGGAAAGCACCACACGGTTGTTTCTATCTGGCACTTGTTCCCCAAAAACCGTGATCTTGGACTCATACAAAGGCTCGCCTTTGGGAAGGTCGCCCAATTTGGAAATTGAATTCCAAAGCTTTCCCCGACCCTCCTCCGTCAGCGGATGAAATTCCTGGAAGTAGAGTCCTGAATTCATGACTTTATGCTTTCTTTGAAACTCACTCTTCAACCTAAAGATCTTGTGAGCTTTCCGTTCCTTCTGTCGAAAATCGCCCACCAGTTCTTGAAAGGTCTTTCTTTCTGACTCCGCCAAAATCAGTTTGTGGCCAGAGACGCGGAAGTGCTCCATGTAAAACCGTCCGACCAGATCATTCTCGTTTCCGACTCCGTTTCTTTGAACGTCATCTGAGAGCAGAAGAATTCGAGCATTTTCAATGGCCCCAGTCGCCAGAATGAAAATCTTAGAACTTATTTGAAACTTTCTTTTTGAGTCCCCAAGGACCGCAGTTTCCAAGCGCTCAACCCTCTTTGCCTCCTTGTCGAGTTGAATTTTTGTGACGTCGGTATTTAGAACCAATCGTATGTTTTTAGAAGACTCAATTTCTGAGCGATATTTTATTCCAAAGCGAGTTGGCGGACTGTGAAAGAATGTTTTAGGCTCAACTCGAGTGTCAAAGAAACGCCCAAAAGGATTTCGCGCCAAGATTTGGTTTACAATTGGGTTGCGGTCAAAGGTTTGCACCTCCACCCAATCGCAAGCTCGATCATAGTAGCGCCACAAATCTTTTATCGAAAGAGGCCAGCCGGAATGGGGAACCCAATCTCGCGCCTCAAAATCAATATCATCCAAGGGCGCCACGTCTCCCGCCCAACAGTTCGTCGAGCCACCAAAATATCTGCTTCGAGAAACGCTCAAATAGTTGGGAAAGCTTTTGGAGAGCAATCCCTCAAATTCCGAATCGTAAAGGGATTGGGAGTCAGCTCGTGGCAAAAAACCCCCACTCTCCACCAGCAAAACCGTGTAGGGCGAAGCGTTCAAGGTCTTTGCGATACTAAGCCCCGCAGCACCAGCTCCCACGATGCAAATGTCTGCGGACAGAGTTTCTCCGGATGGCACGGTCGATCCTTCGATAAGCAATAAAGTCCCCTTCAAAAGCAAATTTGTGAGTGTGTTAGATGACTTAAATAACATCGTCCGTGACAATTGGCCACCTTTAAACTTGCACAAAGGGAGCGGGGGTGATGGAGCAGAGGTGTGCCGACTGGCACGCACCTGGGTCTTTCGTCCCTCCATTTTTACCTAAGGGCTTTCCTGAGCAAAAGTCGAAAAAAGCTCTTCCACAAAAGGGTTTATTCAAGGCCATCGGGACGGGGCTTTTTTTTGCAGAGAGTAAAAACCAAATTGATCTCTTTCAGAAAGGTGACATACAACGGGAGTTGAATCCTTTTAATTTTTTTTACAGATGGAGTCCCACATGGCACGCGTTAAAGTTTACACCACTTCTTATTGCCCCTACTGCGTTCGCGCGAAGCAATTGTTAAGTTCAAAAGGCATCGACTTCGAAGAAGTGAATATGGACGGAAAGACCGACGAATTGAAGGCACTGAAAGAAAAGACCGGCCTTCAAACCGTTCCCCAAATTTTTATTGATGACGAGTTGGTGGGCGGATTCACAGAGTTGGCCGCAAAAGACTCCCGCGGCGAACTGCAAGGGCTTTAGGCTTTGGTCCACCTATTTTTTAGAATCCTTCGTCTCTGAACCCGTCTCTGAGGAATTTCCTAAGCAGGCAGCCATAGGATGGGATTTCATAGAAATCACACCCACAGGTAAGGTTGGCGACCCCGGAAAACTGATTTTGATTTCGTCCTCAAAAAAATTCGTGGGCAAATAGGCCTGAACCGAACAAAGGTTATTCCCTTTTAACCTTGCAGAAGAAATCACACCCGATTTCAACCAAATGGAATGAACCTTGAGTGGCAAATGTTCTGCTGCGGATCCTTCAAAATAAATTTGCCCGGATACAGCTTCCTTTCCGACGAGGTCTTTATCGCCAAAGGTTTGTATCAAAACCATACTGTAGATCTTTTTTCGATCCGAATTTTGAAAGGGAGTGAGACTCACACTTTCTCCGACAAAGAAAACAAACTTATGTTTTTGGCCGTTTTCAAGTCCCAATTCCAATTGAAGACCTTTTTGCTGAACCGAGTATCCGTTATACACAAATGGAATCTGAACTTCAGAAAATTTCAAAAAACAAGATTGAGTGTCTTTGAGTTTTTTGGCCTGACATTCAGTTGGCAATTGGTGTGCCTTTTGAGCGGCTCCCAAGAGATTCAACAAATCTTTAGAGGAAAGCTCTATCGTTTTCTCCTGTGAAGAAGTTTCTTCCGAATCATTTCCATCCGGGTTTGAAAAAATCCTTTTGTCAAAATTATAATAGCGTAAGGTTTGAAAAAATGTCTTCTCACTGATCTTTTGGTCCAAGTGAGAAATCACCCAAGACGTCATGGACCGGATGTTTTGATAATCTTTTCCGTCGAGTGGCTTCCAAGGAATGGCTGGGTAGAATTCGTCCATATCAGCATTCGAGCACCAAGTGACATCGTCCCCAAGTGAATGTGGATCTATCATCAAAGTGAGCTTGCAGAAGTCTGTCATTTTCATGTGCTTTAGAAAATAGAGCGACATGATCATCTCATGAAGAATCAGCTCTGCCTGAGACTTCTCATCCATTTTTTCAAAGTAAACCTTATTGATCCATATTTCCTTTTGAGTCTGAATGGCCAATTGCTGAGTGTTTGATTTTGAAAATGAAATCCCCAAGACTCCGTCGTCAATCTTTTCAAGTTCAATGGGCGCCAGATACCAGGTTCTCAATTTCAAGGCTTTTTCAAAACCAGAACCTTTGGGGTTTGTAGAATTCAAACGGTCAAAAAAAGGTTTTAGATATTTGGTATACGCTGGCAGTTTTGAAGGATCCACAGTGTAGGATTCAAAAACCAGTCCATCAACGCCATTGCCTCCACCGCTGTCCCCTGTGCCTCGGCGACTCAATCCTTTAGGATCTGTCGTGGGTCCCGGGCTTTGGGGTTCCATTTCTGGCTGAATTTGATTTTGCGCTGAAGAGGGACGATTCTTGTCACATCCAACAAAAATAGAACTGCATGCAATAGCCAGAGATAAAGCAAGATGAATTTGGGCACTTCGGACATTCATAGAGACTCCTTGAGATTAAATTAAAGCAAGGCTTGTACCAATTCAAAAACCGGCGAGCGAGAGGGCTCAAATTCCACCTCGCTCTATGCCTTCACTTGTTTCGCCTACTTGGCACTGACACTGACACATGCTACGGAAACATTGTGCTCGACATCCAAGAGCACCACGGGATGTCCCGCATCCACATTTCCAGCTGCCTGGAATAGAACTTTTAGGGGAACTGCTCCGTCAGCCGCTTCAATTTTAGCCACACCAATTGAAGTCATTTTTGAGTTCTCGTTTTGGGGGATTGAAACGTAAATCACATTTTTTCCCTCCAAGGAGCGAAATTCACTGTTATTCATTTCTTCAAATGAGATCTCAGTTAAGGTGCCTTGGTCGAGAATCCACATTTTAGACTCACTCATCTGTGAGGCTGTCAAAAGTGTTTGGTCAAATTCCATGGACCCCGGATGGGACTGTTGGGAAATAGAACAGTAGTCCAAAGAGGCATGAGCCATTTGACTCAATAGAAGGCTGAATGCAATTGCGATTGTCTTTTTCATTTCGTAACTCCTCGTGTGAATGGGAATCATTTCCCACAGCCAGGAAGATAGGGACTTTGGGCCAATATTGATAGGATTTAGGAGTGAAAGGTTACTCCTTTTTTTAACTATTGGTAAAATTTAGAAATGCCCTCACTCTTTGATTATGATGACTATCGCAAGTATTTAAGGGCCGTTATCCAAGATAAAGGAGCTCAAGCTTACGGCCTGAAAGGAAAATGGGCTCTGGCTTTAAATGTCAGTTCCAGTTTGATGAGCCAAATTCTTTCTGGAAAAAAGGGACTGACTCCCGATCAAGCCTCTGACCTCACAGATCACTTAGGATTCAGTGAGCTCGAGTCCGACTACTTCCATTTGTTGGTCGAGTGGGACCGTGCCGCCACACAAAGGTATCAGCAAAAGTTAAAGCAAAAGATTCTAAACCGCAGAGAGGACGCGAAAAAAATTCGAGACCGAGTGCCTGAATACAAAGAGCTGTCGGATGCAAAAAAGGCCATCTATTATTCGTCTTGGTTGTACACTGGGATTCGAAATTTGACCGCATTGAATGATGTGAGGAATATCGAGGATATTTCTTTGCGACTGAATGTGGATCGCGAAATCGCCGCAAGAGTGGTTCACTTTTTATTGGAGAGTGGGCTTTGTCTAGAAAGAGCCGATGGCACTTTGACCTATGGGCCCAGCCAAACTCATGTAGAAAATAATTCTCCGTTTGTGAACAAACATCATCAAAACTGGCGATTTCGAGGAATTCAACAGATGGAAATGAAACGTTCCAAAGATCTTTTTTTTACTTCACCGATGTCACTTTCCGAGGAAGCCTACGATCTCATTCGAAAACTCCTCCCTGAGGTGGTTCAAAAGGTATTCAAGATCAGCGGACCTTCTGAGTCTGAAACCACCGCCTGCTTGAACATCGATTTTTTTAATTACTAGATGAAGAGAAGGCGGCCTTTACAGGTTTAGATTTAGTTGTCGATTTGGGTTTAAAAATCCAATTTTGCGATGGCTTGCAAAAAGAGATGCCATTGGGTGAAACATCAAAATCTGTGAAATATTTGGGTTCTTGTGGGTGGCCAGCCGGATCTTCTGCGATCGGAGAGCTTCCAAATTCCAAAAACTTCCATTTCGTTTCTGAAGATGTAGTTGTTTAAATTCCAAAAGTCTTTTTGTGAGCCCGAGAGCACTCTTGTGAAGGGCCGTTGGGTCCAAAGGCCTTTTCCCAATTTGCGAGCCATAAGACCTGTAAATGCACGAATGAATTTGATGTAAGACTCGCGGTTTGGAATTTTAAGACTGATGTGGACGTGATCTTTTTGAATGCTCCAGGTGTGCAATGTGATGTTAAATTTATGGGCCTGATTTATGAGCAAATTTTGAATCCCTGATCGATGACGAAACAGATTATGGGTCTTTTTTGATTTCAAAACCAAGTGAATGGGCTTTCGATGACTGAGAATGCGCTGGGTTTGGCGGGTGTTTTGGAGGGAGCCTCCATTTGAAAGTTTTGGTTTTGGAATAAGTCTGAGTTGTTTCATTTTATTTGCTCCATAAATCCATCAGATCCTATCACGGGTTTTCAAAACTTTGGTTTTTGAGGTTTTCTCAGTTTTTGTTTTTTTATTTTTTCTTCTCAGAAAGGCGCATCCGCGGACGACTGACTTCGCTGCGCCACTTTGGAAACGTGTGGATGGGGGACCTCGTAGAAATCGGAAAAAGCCTGCAAGCGGAGTGTGAGGATGTGAAATTCCTGTCAACAAAAATGTCAATCCTCTCAAAGAACCGGTACGGACTTTGAAACAGAAAACCTAGAGAACTTAGAGAATCACCCAGAAGAAACATAAGGGAAATTGAGCCCCTTTTAAGGGACAATTTTGGGCCTCTGCTCGGGAAATCGACAGCCTAAGAGCCAGACCAGAGCCGAAGAAGTTTGAACATAAAAAGGAAAAAAATGAAGACCACAACCCATAAAAAAATGCTCCAGGGAGACCAAAAGAAGGCCTCCCTTTGGGCGTGGCTGTCTTCAAAGCTCCTTCCAAAATTGGTTCCATTTTTCCTCCTCGCATTCCTCCTTGCAAGCTTCTCACTGAGCCCTTTTTCGCAGGCCACAGAACGAAACCTCGCCTCTGAAAAAAACGCTGTCCATCGCACCGAATACATTCGCGCCGCTTACAACTTTCTGCCAAATCTCATTCACTACCTTCGAACTTCTGAAAAATCTGAAGCCAACACTCTTTCTCAAGAATTTCTTCAAGAGGTCGAAGTTCAACTTGAAAAAGCCAACAAGCCAAAACTGATCTTTGTAAACGACAGTTCAAAATTTGTCCTTCGCCCCGGTGAGCGCCCGGTTGCAATGCGATCCCCTAAAGACTTAGGAAGTCCCATTTACGTCAACCAAGAGTTGATCGACTCTCCACAGTTTTCATTGCAGCTCCCCCAGATTCTCAAACTTCTGATTCACGAACTGGGCAGGAAAAGCCCCCTTCCCATGGATCAATGGGACTCCGAAAACCAAAAAATCGAAAGTCTCCTCAAAGAGTATCACCTCACCTCTGAAGAGGATCAGGGATCCTATCTTGAAAGCATTTACATCCCCGAGAAACTGATTCAAGTTCCCACGGTTAAAAAATTGTTCCGTTTAGAACCCTCTTTTTTGATCTTTCACCACAGTCCCCATTTGGTTTCAAATTTGACCCCCGCCATTCTTTATTCCTCCAACAAAAACGCCATGCAATTTCAAACCCTTTCCCACTTGTTTTTTACAGGTCTAAGTTCCGTGGCTAACTTTTTTGGTGGAATTCTTGGCACCGTCATGGGTGAAATTTCAAAGGCCATAGAAGCTTACCTAAGCAATCTCAAAAAGGCCGGACTGCCCCTTGACGGCCCTGACTTTGCAAAGTTTCGCGAAACTTTTGAACCGCTCAAGAATGGCATTCAAACCATGATGCTGTTTGAACCCCAGTCACTGAGTTTGCATGCAAGCACTTCATCGATCTTAGGATCACTGAAAGCAAGCCGCAGTCATAAAGATTCTTTCAAAATGAACGTCAAAGGACTTCCCAGTGTGGATCTGGAAATTCCCATTCAAATCAAGCTGACTTCCTCCGACGTGCACATTCAACCCTTAGGTCTCCCCCAATTTGATTCCACCGCACAGGTTTCAAGCATTCGAAGAGAGGGCTCCCAATTAAGAAGCTTTGATGTTCTTTTAGATTGGAAAGACTCCAACTTGGCCTTCCAGATCGATGCCATGCTAGAAACCCCCAGCGACAGCTTGAGATTGTCCCCTCAAACCGTTGAGCTGGTAGGAAACCAAAAACTGCGTGTTCATTATGAAATTCCGCCTGAAAACTCACCTTACATCACTCATGTAGAAAAACTCATGGTCAACAATCATCACATTGTTTTTTTCGACCGTAAGATTGACTCTGGCTCCTACATTTCTCAAAAGCACATCGGACACCTGAATCCATCTAAAGTCTTAGAAAATTCCGTGGGCCTGATTGGACTTCGCGGAAACCGGCCTGAATTCAAAAACACCTTTTCATCCATGGAGCCGAGCATTTTATTTTTCGCACCTCTCCAAGAAGAAAAGGTTTTTGTCATTCAACCTCAAAACATTCAGGTTCAATTGGAAGTGGCCAATGATGTAAACATCCATCAAATTGAACTTCTTTGGGCCAATGCAAGCATGATTACAAATTTTGACAAAAGTCAGCCCAACAAGACTCTTTCCATCGACGTAGCTTCGCACTACACGGGCCAAGTGAAGAGACTTCGAATTACAGAATCTGGTTCTGGAATTACAGAACTTAAAAATTTCTACGAGACGGTCGTGCTGACAAAATTGCTTTCAGAGGAGCCCTCAAAAACTCCTGGATTCAAAAAAGTGACCTTTCAGACAGAGTCCTTTTTGAATCTTCCTAGAGATCTCAAAGAAGACGAAGCTTTAATTCCCCCAATGGTGATCCCCTTCGGGGTCCGCGTGCTCACCAATGATTTTAAAACTTACTCTCAAATTTTTGACACCGGAATTGCCGAGGAGGATCTGGATTTAAAGGTCAACGGAAAATCTGCCTCTAAGATCAAAGAGGATCTTGAAGAGTCCATTCGTAAGAGTGCCAGGAAAGATGCAAAATTCACTTTTGAATTTGGGGAGAACCCAAACCGGTCAGAAAGTTGTGAGGACTTCTTAAGAAATCCCCACAGGAAATAGCAGTTTTCAATCCAGATAACGGGCCCACGGCGTAAACTTTAATCTGAAGGTCCTTAAGTGTGCTTTCTAGGCGCATCCAAGCCTTCGCTCGGGAAGCATCCCCTTTGCAGATCCACGAAAACTCAAAACCCACACCCTCTTGAGAATTTTCAAGGTTCCAAAATCCCAAAAAATTTACAGGACCTGCGCAATGAAGTTGGTCTTCAACCTGGTGAGAAATTGAAAACGGAACTCCTTCCCCATTTCTAAGCGCAATTCCAGAAAACAGATCTGTCCGAAACGTGTAGACTTTCGTATCTTCTGAAAGTTCCCGTTGAGAAATCTTCCACTCTTCAACAAACAGGGGTTCAAACAAATCTCCGTCTTCCAACTGAGCCTCTGGGTAATAGGCCGCAAGGGCTTCCAGGAGGGGGCGCTTGATGCTTCGCTTTTCCACCATAGCTCTGGGAATTTGCAGTTTGCGCTCCTCGGGAAAAACTCGAATTTCTTTGGAAGAAGATTCTAAATCTAAAATAACTGGAGAGCGGTCGGACTGAAGTTCTCGATTCAAAAATTGAACCTTTTCAAAATCCAAAGAACCCAGACGACAGGGATTTTCATTCATGGCGCAAAATGAAACTCGCAAACTCAATTCTCCGAAAAGGCTCAGGGCCGCCATGTCTACTTCACCACCGCCCTTTCCAATCACTCGTACGTTGGTGGCAAATGAAACTCCACAGATTAAAAATAGACTCAGTCCGAATGCAGCCGTCCATCTATTCATTTTCATCACTGTATTGTCCTTTGTTTATGGGGAAGAGATGCCAGGTCAAAGCCTGAACCTCAAGATCCTCTTTTTCGAGATTGTCTTTAGAAAACTCCGCAACGGTTTCAAAAACCCGTTTTCGTAGGATTTCACTGAACTTTTCAAAATCTTTTTTAGGCAAGCTGAAAAACAAACTTTGGTTTTCTCTTTCCTCAAAGGGAATGGTCTCTAAACCTTTTTCCGCCAAAGACAGAATTTGTCTGTGAGATTCTCGGATGGCGCGACTGGGAACCTGGTCTCCCGCAAAACTGGTTTCACTCACTGGCTCATACCCACTGCCTTTTCTCTGCAGAAGATCCACTTCTAAAAGCCGTTTGATGGCTCGCCGAAGTTTTGCCAGTGGAATGCCAAGGCGAGATTTCAATTCACTTTCAGAGAAGGAAGAGTTCGCTCCAAAGAACGCCAAAATTGCAAAATGATACCATTCTGAAACCACACGAAAGGTCTCCAAGGAAACACTGTTTTTTGAATCTTTCAGTCTTCTTTCTACCCGCGCTTTTGCCACTCCTCGAATGGATGAATCCTTTGATTCCCTGTGAATCAAATCCACCCAGTGATCTGCATGGTCGTCAGGAAGGTGAATCCGCTGAGACAACTCTTTGACCTTTTTTTCGGAAAGCAAAACCTTGCCAGAAAGAAACTCCGAAAGATGGGAAGGACTTAAAGACAAATCCCGAGCGAACGCCCGAATGGAATAATGGGTGTTCCGCCGCTTTCGCATCTCGTATTCAAAACGGAGATAGTCTGATGGCTTTTCCGGAAAATACCCTTCAATCATGGCACCCTTTTTACCCATCAGACCTCTCTTTGATCAAGCTATTTCGAACACACTGTTCGCTGCTGGAAAAACAGTTAGCCCTTTTTAGAAGGATTACACTTGTAGCTGATATGCCATTCCTTCACGTCCGTTGTGGTGGAGGTGGAGTTTGTGTTCTTTCCGCCAGCTTCCCCCGTTGTGATGGGAATTCCAAAAAGTGAGCCCACCGTGCCTCGGGTATCGTCCCGGTTGGTCTCTTTTCCCGAAGAACTGGTGGTTTTTCCCACGGCCACTTCCCCTTCTTGAAGGATTTCTCCCAAGTAGGGTTTGCAATTTCTTGCAATCATCCCTTCGGCTTTCGTGCGATCTTCATCCCGGAAATTCAATGGAATGGAAATCACTCCTTGTTTTTTTGGTTTCAATTGAACATTTCGAGCTGTTCCTTGATAGGGAACCGTTTGACAAGCGGTTAAAAAAAGAACTCCCACACCCACTGCTGCAATCTTTTTCATGACTTTCCTCCTCAGGTTTTTATTTTTCAAAAACCTTAATTTTAATTTATGGATTTTGTAAATTGTTGGCGGAAAGAACCGTTCGACGGTGTTCGGAAAACAAATTCTGTGGCCGCCTCATCCCTTGAGTGCAGAGTTCACAGCCATTCGTTGAGGAGATTCGAAAAACTTAAAAACACCTTCACGCAGTTCTTCCAAATTTTTGGATTTGGTGGAGATTGAATTCAACTGATGGCCGAAGTCCAGCCACATGTGGGTCATGCGCACATAAAAAGAAAGTTTCTTTTGCAGACTTTCATAAGACAGATCCGCCTCCTCCAGATACTGAATCAGCAGCATCAAATTGCGCCCATACTCCGCGCCTTCCCAATATGGATCTCGCGGCAAATCTTCACTCCTTGCAATCTGCTCCACCAGCCAAGGCTTTGCCGCCAAAGCGCGGCCAATCATCACTCCATCACATCCTGTTTCTGATTTCATTCGCAAATAGTCGCCCACACTTTCCACATCTCCATTTCCAATCACTGGAATGCTCAAGTGCGCTTTCACCTTTTGAATTTGACTCCAATCCGCCCGGCCCCGTCTTTTCAGCCCTGCCACTCTGGGGTGCAGAGTGATCCATGCGGCGCCCGCATTCTCCAAAGCTTTTACAAAGCGAAGCAGATACTCCAAATCATTCTGAAGGCCGGCTCTCAATTTGACCGACACGGGAAGCTTTGTGGACTTCACGGTCACCTCCACCACACGGGCGGCATAGTCCAAATCGCCCATCAAAGCCACTCCGTAATTGTGCCTTAGAGCTTTGGTCACCGGACAGCCCATATTGATGTCGATGGCGGTGGCTCCCCAATCTTCCAACTTTTGAACGCTGATACGAATGGGTTCTTCCTCGTTGCCCAAAATTTGAGGACAAATGTGAGTCTCTTCAGGCCCTTTGAGGGTTTCAAAGCTACTCCCCAGAACTTCTTTGGGAATGCGCCAAGAGCTGAGCATTTCGGTGGGCCAAAGCATGGATTGCCCTTCGGGCACGTACTGAGCCACCACTTTGCGAAGTGCCAAATGAGTCAGCCCCACCATGGGAGCCAGATAAACATCCATCATAAAGCGCTGAGATAGCATTGATTCCAAAGGGAGGCACTGATAAAAGGTCGCTATGTTTAAAAAGTCCACGCCCTACAAACTCAACACCCACATTGGAATTTTGGGTGGAGGCCAGCTGGCCCGATTTCTTAGCCTGAAGGCTCAAGAGATGGGCTTTCAAGTGCGCCTGCTCTGCCAAGACTCTATGGAGCCTGCAGCTCAAGTGACCCGAGATGTGGTTTTGGGCGATCTGTCTGACGGTGAGATTCGTCGGAAATTTTTAGATCAATTGGACGTGGTCACCTTTGAAAGCGAGTTCGTGGATGCGTCTCCCATTGAGGGCCAGGACAACTCTTTTGAAATCCATCCCTCCACGGAAATGATGAACTTGATTCGAGATCGAAAGACTCAAAAACAATGGCTCCATGAAGGAGACCTGCCCACGGCAGAAGACTTGCAATTTGAAAATAAAAGAGATTTGGCATTCTACTTCGAGAACTCCAACGCAGCCTTCGTTTTAAAAAAACGGCTTTTTGGATACGATGGCTACGGCACCGTGGTTGTTCAAACTCCGGAAGATCTTGATAAAGTTCCTGAAAACGTTTCTCCCAAAGATTGGATTGCCGAAAGCTTTTGTCCCTTCGAAAGAGAGTTGGCCTTTTCCATCGCTCGCAACAAAGACAATCAGTTTTACATTTTGCCCTTGGTGGAAACCAAGCAAACCGATTCCAAATGTGATTGGGTCAAGGGGCCCGTCAAGCACCGCCGTTTGAATGGACTGATCAAAAAATTGAAGAAGCTCATGAAGTCCTCCAAGTATGTGGGGCTTCTCTCTGTGGAGCTTTTTGACAGCAAGGGGCAGCTTCTGATCAACGAACTGGCTCCTCGGGTGCACAATTCTGGTCACCATTCCATAGAGTCTTTGCAAGTGAGTCAATTCGAAGCCCACGTGCGCGCCATTTTGAATCTTCCTCTTCCTAAAAAGCCCCTACTGAATGCGCGGGGTTTTGCCATGGCCAATTTGATTGGAACCAAAGAGGCCTCCAACTTGGATTTAAAATTGGGGCTGTGGCCCGAAGGCGAAGTTCATTGGTACAACAAAACGTCCAGTCGGCCCGGCCGAAAGTTAGGACATCTTACACTCTTTTCTTCCTCTGCCGATAAAGCCTTGAAGCTCATCTTGAAATGGAGAAAATCCTTTTGGCACTAAATCCTCTTAAAAAAACCAAGGCGAAAGTTGCAGTGATCATGGGAAGCTCCAGTGACCTCACCACCCTTCAACCGGCCATTGATATTTTAAAGAAGTTTAAAGTTCCAACAGAAGTGGAAGTGGTTTCTGCTCACCGCTCGCCTGAGTTTATGCAAGACTATGCAAAAAAAGCTGAGGATCGAGGATTAAAAGTGATCATTGCAGGTGCCGGAGGTGCCGCGCACCTTCCAGGAATGGTGGCATCACTGACGATCTTACCGGTCATCGGAGTTCCGGTGGTGGTTGGAAAGTTGGAAGGCATTGATGCTTTACTTTCCATAGTTCAAATGCCAAAGGGAGTTCCTGTGGCAACCGTTGGAATTGAGAACTCTGCCAATGCTGGACTTTTAGCCCTTCGAATGCTGGCTCTTGAAGACTTGCGGTTAAAGAAGAAGTTGTACGAATATGAGACTTCTTTAAGAAAAAAAGTTGACGGCATGCAGAAAGTCCTGAAAAGAAACGCTAAAAAGTAAAATTCCCTTCTTAAAAAAACAAATTGCTCTAAAAACATGGGTCTTCAAAGCCGATACCTTTGAAGACACCATATAATTTCTATTGTGCAAATTGCTTTAGAGGAGAAAGTCAAATGTCCGAGCCCACTCCAAAAGAACGTATCTTGGTCGCGGAAGATTCCGCACCTAACCGAAAAATTCTTTGTCATTTGTTAGAGAAACTTGGCTACGAAGTCTTGTCTTATGACAATGGAAGCCTTGCTTGGAACGCACTCTGTGAAGAAGAAAACCAAAACGTCGTCGCAATTATTTCCGACATCATGATGCCCGAGATGAGTGGAATCGATCTTCTGAAGAATGTACGTGGAGACGAAAAATTGAAAGACCTTCCTTTTGTTCTTGTGACTGCAGTTCAGGAAAAAGAATACATCATTGAAGCCAAGGCCCAAAAAGTGAATGGGTACATTTTGAAGCCCGTGACTTTTCAACGGGTGACTTCAAAACTTCAAGAACTCTTCCCGAATAAAAAATTTCCAAATTTAGCTGCATAGAGCATTAAGGGTTCATCTTGGGAGCAGCAGTTAAACTTTCAGAGCACGATGTTACGGCCAAGTTGGATGAGCTTCCAACTCTGCCGAGTATTGTCTATGAATTGTCAAAAGTTATTAATGATCCGATGTCATCCACCGGTGATGTTGAGAAATTAATGTCCAATGACCAAAGTTTAACAACCAAAGTTCTTAAACTGGTAAACTCGGCCTATTACGCAATTCCTGGAGGAGTTTCCTCTTTGTCTCGTGCCATTGCCTACATCGGGTTTGATACGGTCAACCAACTTGTGTTGTCTGCCTCTATTTTGTCTGCCCTTGAAACCAAAGAACCCACCGACTTTAAATTGGCTGAGTTTTGGAAACACTGTATTGGTGTGGCCCTTGGAGCAGAAACCATTGCCCGATTTGTTCGACACCCCTCTCCTTCTGACGTGTTTACCTGCGGACTGGTTCATGACATGGGAAAAGTGGCCCTGCTCATTATTGCTCCAGATATGTTCTTAGAAGTTGTCAAAAACGGTGAAGAAAAAGGCTTGAGCTACTTGGAGTCTGAGAAGGAACTCGATTACCCGAGACATTGCTTGGTGGGGTACACTTTGGCAGAAAAATGGAATCTTCCTTCTGAAATTCAATCCTGCATTAAACATCATCACCAACCAGATTCTCAACTTCGCGGAGGATTGACTCCTCAGGTGAACCAGTTGGTAGATATGGTTTTGCTTTCAAACATTCTGACTCACGCCTTAAAGTTTGGTGATTCTGGTCACAAAAAAGTGATCGGTGCCCCAAAAGATGTGATGAAACGTTTGGGAATGAACCCCGAAGCAGATGTGAAACCATTGTTGTTAAAAATTCGCGCTGCCCATGAACAGGCTGCAGATTTCCTAAGAGTGCTTGGAGGTTAGCGATGAGTGAGGAACTTTCACTTCTTGATTTTTACAAGTTTATTGCGGAAGAAGCTCAATTGGGCTTCGTTGTTTGCAACACCAAATCAGGCGAAGTAAAATACTCAAACAAAGCCGCGATGAATTACATGGCTATGAAAATCGAGAATGTCTCTGAAATGAAGCCTCTTGAAGACAAGCCTCCATGCAGATCCTTTGATCCTTCCTTGCTCGATCAAGATGGACTTCATCAGGACATTTTGGTGCGCAAAAAAGATCTCTATTTTATGGCGGTCATCAATGTGAAGTCTATTGGTCCTGCAGACCAAAACCTCCGGCTGGTTATGATTCAAGATGTAACCATGCAAAAGAAGCTTGAAAGAATGCTGGATGCCAAGCAGGCGGAATTGAAATCTGCTTTCGAAGATCTCTTGAAGCAGAACAAGCAGTTGATGGAGTTGGATGCCGCAAAGGACAAGTTTATTGCATTGACGACCCATGAATTGCGAACACCTGTCGCTGCCATTCTTGCAACCGCTGATGTCCTGAAACTTGGTTTCTATGATACCGAAGAGGAGCTTAAGGAATTCATCCATATGATTCACGAACAAGGGACTCACCTGATTGAACTTGTGAATGATATTCTGGACTTCGCAAAAATCCGAGCCGGAAAAATGGATTTCTTTGTTGAAGCGCATGATGCCACTGAATTTTCAAAAACTCTGTTTAAGGGCTATGCTCAAATGGCAGAGCAAAATGAGGTTCACCTGCAAACGTTCGAGTGTTCGGACAAACATTTGGCCTATTTCGACACCCTCCGGTTAAACCAGGTGATTTCAAATATGATTACCAATGCGATCAAGTACAATGTCAAGGGTGGGAGTGTTTCATTGAATGTTGAGGACATTGGAGAATTTATTAAAATCTCTGTCATTGATACTGGCAAAGGCATTGCTCCTGATCAACAAGGGAAAGTCTTCGATGAATTTGAAACTTTAGGACAGGTTTCCACCCACCACAAAGGCACCGGCCTTGGAATGCCCATCAGTCGAAAACTGGTGGAAGGCATGGGCGGGAAATTGCTTTTGACCAGTGAGCCTGGCAAAGGTTCAACCTTTTGGGTGGAGATTCCAAAGAACAAAGTTCTGGATGAAGAGCTTTACCGCAGCCGTCCTTCTCAGTCCGACGACTTGGCCGCTTAACATTTTCCCTTTAAGAGAACATAATCTGCTTGCTTTATTGAGCTGATTTTCCTTATCGGTTTGACGTGTTTCGATTTGTTCTCTCTGAATCCGATCTTCTTCATTCAAAGATTCACAGAAGCAGACACACCCATCCGTGGGTTCTTCCAGCATTTGCCCTTCGGGCAAAACGCATCCCGCTTGCTGGAGGTCTTTTTCTGTAAATCTTTGAATGAAGAAGATCTGCTTTAGAGAGAAGGCTTTCTTACGAACTTATTTTTCAAGATCGAAAATCCATAAAGACAGACCTCAATCAAGCAGGATGCGTTTTTCCTGAAAGGAAAATGATTGTGAGTCCATGGATGGACGGGTCTGGAATTATGGAATTTCGTTCTTGGAAATGGAGTTCGATAAGTGAGAGGGCTTCTAAAAAGTTCTGTTGAAGAGGATGGGGTCAGCCTTTGTGGCGATTGTGGCTAGAACAGAGCACCTGCAAATTGCTTCGTCTTTGATCTCCTCCCAGTCTTACCGGAAAAATGTGATCCAATTGCAGAAAGTGATCGGATTCACAGCCCGGATATTGGCATTTATATTTGGCAGCCATTAACACCTCATTTCGTAGGCGCTTGGAAATTTGACGGGGATTCTTTAATTTTGGAGCACCAATCCCTTTGCTCTCAGTGGATTTTGAGGATTTCCTCTGAACATTTTCATAAGACCCCAGTTCTTTCTCAATCAAGTCCATCAATAAGCTTTCTACATTGTATTTGTGTGATTTCAGCGCCTTCAATCTTTCCAACTTCTCATTCTGTTCATGGGACAGTTCTAGTCTTAAATGCACTTTATCTGCATATTCTGTCTTTTTGATCTTTAGAGTCGGTGTGGGTTCCAAAAACATGGCCTTCACCTCACGAGAAGATTTATTTTCCATGGATTTCAAAACCTTTCTCTTTTCTGCCACCGGCTTTTTTCGAAGGTGCTTAAAAGCTGTGGTCACCGCTGAAAGAGTGAGACTTCCCTGATCGATTTTCTGTTTAATCTCGGGAATATCTTTGGCCAGTCGAACGCAGGCCTGTCTTTGATAGGCAGTCGCTTCTGAGTAACCGAGTCCACGAACCAGATAATCAAAAAGAGAATTGTATCCCATATCCAAATATCTCCGGGTGTCCTCGATTTCTTGCAGTTTGCCTAGGATTTCTGAAGTGATTCGTTTCTCTTTTTGGCGGAGTTCAAGAAGTTCATTGTGAATTTTCATAGGCCCTCTTTCCATTGAAAGAACACTACCATGGGTTTTTATTTTCAATTTTTGATCTCTAGGATTGCCTCTGAGAGAATTTTTGCGATGGGCAAAGTCTGTTCATGGATTTTGAAATTGGAGGTTGCTGCAGGTCTGCGAATTGCGCTAATGGAGGTCCTGTCGATGATTTTAAAATTGAGATTCGCTTGAGTGAAATTGACGAAAACCCCGTCAAATAAATTTTCAAAAAAAGTTAACCCTCGCCGCAACGTTTAGTAGACACTAGGAACTTTGAATTTCCTAAATCCTAATGAGCACATCCTCTCACTACCAGATCTTCTTCATTCAAAGATTCACAGAAGCAGACACACCCTTCCTTGGGTTCTTCCAGCATTTGCCCTTTGGGCAAAACGCATCCCGCTTGCTGGAGGTCTTTTTCTGTAAATCTTTGAATGAAAAAGATTTGCTTTAGAGAGAAGACTTTCTTACGAACTTATTTTTCAAGAACGAAATTCCATAAAGACAGACCTCAATCAAGCAGGATGCGCTTTTCCTGAAAGGAAAATGATTGTGAGCCCATGGATGGACGGGTCTGGAATTATGGAATTTCGATCTTGGAAATGGAGTTCGATAAGGAAAATCAGCTCAATACAGCAAGAACGGCTGGATCTGGGTTTTCCACGACTCCTCGTCTTTTCTTAATCGCTCATCCCACTCACCAACCAACGGACGAGCATCTTCCACCCATTGGCGAAGCTCCTCATTGCCCGATAAAATATCAATGGGCACCAACTTCTCTTCGTACTCATAGGGAGGCTTTCTCCACAAATCAAACTCGGGATGCACCTGATGAATCGCTTTCAAAAAAGCACCATACAATCGATAGGGCTGAAACGCGTCTGGCTGATAAAAACAGGTGTCGGTAAAAATTTGAAAACCTGCACACAGCTGTCCTTTAAACTTGTGAAAGGTGGGTTCAAAATACTGCGTCTTCAACGCACATCCCTTCAACCACTCACCTGCATGATCACGCACCCACTTTTCAATTTCATTCACTTTCAACCCTGGCGCCCCAAAAACCTCCAAAGGAATGGTGGTTCCCCGACCCTCTGACAATTGGGTTCCTTCAATCAAAACCGAACCGGCATACTGCCTGGCATTGGTAAGTCGGGGCATGTTGGGCGAAGGGTTCACCCACGCCAACTGAGACTGAGGCCATCCAAAATCCGGCGCCTCCATGGGAAAATAATTTTTCATCTGAACCACTTTGAGTGGCAACTGAAGACCTTTATGTTCTTTGTACCAAAGGGCCATCTCCCCCAAAGTCAGACCGTGGCGCATGGGCACCTCTGCGGCTCCCACAAAAGATTCAAACTTCATATCTAATATTTGACCTTCCACGGGCCGGCCCGCAGGGTTGGGACGATCCAAAACCCAAAGTTCCTTGCCCGACAGCGCATTCAAATCTTCCATCAGATAAATCAACGTGGTGAGGTAAGTGTAAATCCGGCAACCCACATCTTGCAGATCAAACAGCACCACATCCACGCCATCCAGCATTTTTGGAGTGGGACGACGAACCTCCCCGTACAGACTGTGCACCGGAATCTGATGAACCGGATCCACATAGTCCTCGGACTCGATCATATTGTCTTGCTTCTCGCCGCGCATCCCATGCTGAGGGCCAAATGCCTTCACAACCTTAAGAGGAGTTCCCTGAATCAATGCATCCAGACTGTGTTGCAATTCTGACGTAACTGACGCGGGATGGGCCACCAGGGCCAACCGCTTGTCCAAAAGTTGATCTTGAAGCTCCTTCTCTTGGAGCAGGCGTTCAATTCCCAAAATGATTTTCTTCATAGGGAAATCATGTCATCTGAAATTCAGAAAATCTAGCACTGCTTCAACATACCGATTTTGGAGTGAACTCCTCCCAAAAAACTGCTAGGGTTTAGAAATGGCAAAACCCACAATTTCTTCAAAATCACAGCCCCACTTGCACTTGGCCACCAATGAACCTGCCAAGCACCGTGAAGAAGACTGCGACACCTGTGAGTCTCGCCAGAACAATCCCCTCTGCTCCACCCACAATCGGTTGAAGGACATCTCTCAAATGAGAAGTTCCAGCCAATATCGGTCAGGCCAGTCCATCTTCTATCAGGGCAATGAGCCTCTCGGTCTGTTCACCGTGGAAAAAGGCCTTGTTAAAATTGAATCCACCAGCGAAAACGGCCAATCCCACACTCACCGACTGATGGGACCGGGAAGCGTTTTGGGATACCGCGCCCTATTTTCCAAAGAGCCTTACCGGGCCAGCGCCATCGCCGTCGAAGACTCTAAACTGTGCTTTCTCCCGAAAAGCTTTGTTTTTGACCTCTTCAAAGAAGAGCCACAAATCGCATTGAATTTGGCAGAACGGCTGGCCAAGGATCTTCGAGAGGCCGAACAAAAGTGGGTCAAACAGGTGGACAATGAAGCCCCAGACCGGGTGGCCGAAGCCTTGGTCTTTCTGAGTGATCGTTTCAGCAACCAAGACTGGACCCGCAAAGAAATTGCTCAATGGGCAGGCACAACTCCTGAAACTGTCATGCGCACCTTGTCCCGCTTCGAGAAAGAAGGTCTGATCGAACTGGACAAGCGACGAATCAAAATCCGCGACCGCGCTGGCCTTCTGAATAAATTTTCGTAAATTTCTTCAAACATGATCCCGGTCATATTTTTGAAGGGGCCCCTGCCTTAGTCTTTGACTATGCCCGAACACATTCAGCCCCTCTTGCTCTGTCGATATTGCCAGGCCCAAACCTTGCCTGGCGAAGCCTATTGCTGTTCGGCCTGTGAATTTTTAGATGACTTGGAGCATGGAGGCACCTTAAAGCCTGCGCCTTCAAAGTCCAACAAGTGGGACTATTTGGACCACTCTCCCTTTGTAGATGAAATTCGAAACGTCTCTAGTGAGGGTCACATTCACAAATACCGCATCTTCATTCAAGGATTAAACTGCTCATCCTGCACTCACCTGCTGGAGAAACTGCCACGGATTGACGACCGTGTTTTAAGATCCGAGCTGCTTTTTTTGGAGGGCGAACTTTCTCTCGATGTGGAGCCTGACATTCGCCCCTCTGAAATCGCCCAGCAGATTGAGTATCTGGGTTACACGCCCCGCTTTTTGACCAAAGCAGAAAGCGGTGGCGAGGTCCAAAATAGCGAACTCAACCAGCTCCTTAAAAAAATCGGTGTGGCCGGGTTTTCGTTTGGAAACATCATGCTTTTGGCCATTGCCCGCTACGGCGGTTTGGATGGAAGCCTGGGGCACTTGTTTTCCTTTGTGGAAATTTTGCTGTTCTTGCCACTGCTTTTTTATTCGGCAACGCCTTTTTACAAAGGCTCTTTCCAAAGCCTGAAACAAAAAACCATCCACTTGGATTTGGTCATTTCCTTTTCATTGATTTCCAGTTTTGCCTTTTCGGTTCTGAGCTTTTTTATTTGGAAATCCGAAATGTACTTGGATTCCTTGGCGGCCTTTACCTTTTTGATCTTGATTGGCCGTTGGATGATCAAAAAGGCAGAAAAAGGCGCAAAGGACAATCTGTCTGAAGGACTTTTTTCTCCCAACCAGCCCGTTCGAGTGGATGAAGACGGCCGCACTTTGGTCATCCCCCTCAGAGACCTTCACGAAAGCCAAGTTTTGCAGATCCAACCTGGAGAAATCATTCCCGCGGACGGTCTGCTCGTCTCTGCAAGAGCTTTGGTGGACACCTCTTTTGTAAACGGAGAAGGTGCCCCTCGATACTATGAAAAGAATCAAAAGATTCAGTGCGGAATGAAAGCCTTGGGCTCCGCCATCCACATCAAAGTGACTTTGCGCCCAGAAGAGACCACTTTGTTTCAAGCTCTTAAGGAATCCGAAAAACTTTCCTTAAGTAAAAGCGAAAACCTCAAGCGTCTCAATCAGGTGGGAAAATCCATTTTGTATGGAGCCGTATTGCTGGCCATATTGGCTCTTCCCGTCTACGTGTTGGTCTTGAATTTGAGTTTTCAGGAGGCCTGGTCTCGCATTTTAAGTTTGTTGGTGGTGACCTGTCCTTGTGCCTTGGCCTTTGGCGGACCTTTAAGCTATGCCCTTGCGCTGAAAGAGTCCCGAAAAAAAGGTTTGCTGATTTCTTCAGCCGATGTGTTCGACCGTTTGCAAACCATTCAAAATTTGGTGTTCGACAAAACCGGAACCCTTACGTCTGGAAATTTAAAGTTGGTGCGCACAGAGCCTGCGGACATTCCCATTTGGCACAGAGCCACCATGCTTGGGCTTGAAAGTGAGTCCTATCACCCCGTGGCCTTTGCTCTTCGCGAAGCCTTTGGTTCCCAAGTGAAAAAACCTTTGAACTTGATGGATGTGACCGAGGTCACCGGAAAAAAGGTTTTTGGGCTTTTGGATGGCGAGATTTATTCCCTCCAAAAAATGAACAGTGAAAATGAAGAATTCAATGAAGTGGGTTTCTTCAAAGGCAGTGAGCTCTGCGCCAAATTGTATTTCGAAGATGAAGTGCGCCCCGAAGCCGGCGAAGTGCTTTCTACCTTAAGAGAAAAATTTAAGATTTATATCAGCTCCGGAGACAAGAATTCTCGAGTGAAAGCTCTTGGGAATGTCTTGCAACTGAATCCCCGGCACCTGATGGGGGATCAATCGCCCATGGACAAATTGAAGTTCGTGAAATCCCACTCTCACAGTTTGATGCTTGGAGATGGATTTAACGATGCAGCAGCCTTGGGCGCGGCTCAAGTGGGTGTGGCCATTCAAGGTCCTTTGCAACAGTCTTTGAAGAACGCTGATGTTTGTTTTTTGAATCCCGGTTTGCGGCCGCTTTTTGATCTTTTTGATGTGGCTCATAAACTCAATCGATCTTTGAAAAGAAACTTTTCCTTCACCATCGCCTACAATGTCATCACAGGTGTTTTGGCACTGATTGGAATTGTCAACCCGCTGATCGCGGCAATCTTAATGCCTTTAAGTTCCATATTTGTTTTATCCCAAGCAAAGAGAGGTTTTGCATGAACATACTCGTACTGATGCTCCCCATCGCCATAACACTTGGCGCGGGATTTTTGATGGCGTTTTTGGCCGCAATGAACAGCGGCCAGTTTGACGATTTGGAAACACCAGCACAACGGATGCTCGATGACGAAAGAAAAGGAGAAAAACAGTCATGAATCAAACACCAAAAAACATGGAGTCGATCTATTACGATGATAAAATCGTAAAGATGTTTCTGATCGCCATGATGACCTTTGCAGGGGTTGCTTTCCTTGCCGGTCTTCTTGCGGCAATCCAACTGGCATTTTGGCCAGCGAATATGAACTTGGAGTGGATCACCTTCGGTCGATTGAGACCTCTCCACACCAACGCTGCCATTTTTGCTTTTGCAGGGAATGCGATCTTTGCGGGGATTTATCATTCTACACAAAGACTTCTTAAAACTCGAATGGCCAGCGACCTGTTGGGACGCATCCATTTTTGGGGTTGGCAGCTGATTATTTTGGCGGCGGCCATCACTCTTCCTTTGGGCTACAGCCAATCGAAAGAGTATGCCGAACTGGAATGGCCCATTGATATTGCCATCACATTGATTTGGGTGGTTTTTGCCATCAACTTCTTTTGGACTTTGGCAAAACGCCGTGAAAAGCATCTCTATGTGGCTCTTTGGTTTTATATTTCAACCATTGTCACTGTTGCAGTTCTTCACATCGTAAACTCCATCGAAATTCCCGTAGGCATGATGCAGTCCTATCCCGTTTGGTCAGGGATTCAAGATGCCATGGTTCAATGGTGGTATGGTCACAACGCGGTGGCGTTTTTCTTGACCACTCCTTTTTTAGGATTGATGTACTACTACATTCCCAAAGCAGCGAACCGACCGGTTTATTCTTATCGTCTTTCGATTGTTCACTTTTGGGCTCTTGTGTTCATTTACATTTGGGCAGGACCTCACCATCTTTTAAACACAGCTCTTCCTGACTGGGCACAAACTGTGGGAATGGTTTTCTCGGTGATGCTTTGGGCTCCCAGCTGGGGTGGCATGATCAACGGTTTGCTTACCTTGAAAGGTGCATGGCATCTTCTTCGAACCGAGCCTGTGATCAAGTTTCTTGTGACTGCCGTTACCTTCTACGGGATGTCTACATTTGAAGGCCCCCTTCTTTCGATCAAATCTGTCAGCAGCTTGGGTCACTTTACCGACTGGATCATTGCTCACGTTCACGGTGGAGCTTTGGGATGGAACGGTTTCTTGGCTTTTGGGATGGCCTACTACTTGGTTCCAAAACTTTGGAGAACTGAGCTTTATTCCAAGTCCTTGGCCACATGGCACTTCTGGATCGGACTACTTGGAATTCTTGTGTACTACATTTCCATGTGGGCCGCGGGAATCACTCAAGGTTTGATGTGGATGGCCATCGATGAGGCTGGAAAATTGGTTTACCCCGACTTCGTTGAAACCGTCACTCGCATTGTTCCTTTGTATTGGGTGCGTGCTCTTGGCGGAACCTTGTTCATCGCCGGTTACTTGATCATGGTGTACAACATCTTTAAGACCATTCAATTGGCTCCAAAAGATCAAAAGGACACTGAAGCTTTAGTGCCCAAGCGCACCGACGAAATGTTGAAAGACGTTCCTGGAGAAGGCGGACACCGCTGGCTTGAAGGGGCAGCCACCTTGTTTGTGGTGCTCTCATTGATTGCCATTTTGGTTGGTTCTGTGATCTCGATCTACCCAACCATCAACCTGAATCAATATGTTCAGCCCGCAAAAATGCCAACACCTTATACTGCATTGGAATTGGCTGGCCGAGACATTTACATTCGAGAAGGCTGCTATGTTTGCCACTCTCAAATGATTCGAAAGTTGAAGTTTGATGTGCTTCGCTTTGGTCCGGCGTCCACCATTGAGGAGTCTATGTATGATCGACCTTTCCAATGGGGGTCCAAACGGACTGGTCCAGACTTGGCTCGTGTGGGTAAAAAGTATCCCAATCTTTGGCACTACAACCACATGATGAATCCAAGAACAGTTTCTCCTGGCTCTATCATGCCGAACTATCCGTGGCTTGAAAGACACGAAACCAATTTCTTGTCTCTCAGAAAGAAATTGTCTGTCTTGAAATCTTTGGGCGTTCCTTACACCGACGACCAAGTGGCAAATGCAGATATCTGGGCACAAAAAGATGCTCAAGAGATTGCGGAAGATCTGGCGAAAAACGGTGCTCCTGCAGGTTTGGAGAAAAAGCAAATCACCGCGTTGATTGCTTACCTTCAGGCTTTGGGACAGAAAGTAAAAAAGGAGTAATCAAATGTTAAGAAACGCTTTCCTTCATTTTACAGATTCGGGAATGACTCTGGCGGGCCTCATCATTTTTGTGAGCTTCTTCATGGGACTTTTGCTTTGGGTTTTCCTGCCCCTTCAAAAAATCACTATGCTCGCATGAGCCAACTTCCGCTCGACGGCAAGGAGAAAAATTATGAGCGAAATTAAAAATCAAGACGAGAACTTAACGGATCACGACTATGATGGAATTCAAGAGTTGGACAATCCTCTACCCTTATGGTGGTTGATCACCTTCTATGGAACCATCTTTTTCGCATTCATTTATTACATCCATTACGAAATGGGTTTTGGTCCGTCCTTGGATCAAGAATTGGAAGCATCTATGGCTCAGGTACAGACTCTTCAGGCCCAACACGGTGAAGAGCCTGTTGCTGTAGAGGACTTGAACTCAATGATTGGAAACGCAGAAGCCCTATCAAAAGGAGCTGAGGTCTTTCAAGCCCGCTGCGCGGTTTGCCATGGAGAAAACCTCCAAGGTATGATTGGCCCCAACTTGACGGACAATCACTGGATCCACGGCAAAGGAAAAATCGAAGACATTTTCCAAGTGGTGAAAGTGGGAGTCTTGGACAAAGGGATGCCTGCTTGGGATGCCATCCTTACAAAGGACGATATGTCTAAGGTCAGCGCATTTGTTGTCAGCAAAATTGGTAGCAACCCCCCTCAAGCAAAAGCTCCTGAGGGACAATTGGTGGAGTAAAAAATGTCAGAGCCCAATCTTGATTCTATAGCCAGCCTCGATGAATGGGGCGCCCGCAAAACCCTTATTCCTTTGGATGTTCACGGGAAGTGGAAAACGCGGAAGACTTGGATTCAATGGGCTCTGCTTTTGTTCTTTTTGGTGGTTCCCTGGATTAAAATCAATGGGAACCCCGTCATTCTATTAAATATTGGCGAAAGACGTTTTAGTTTTTTTGGATATTTGTTTTTCGCCCATGATGGACCTTTGATCTTTTTTATTTTGGCCCTATCCGTTTTAGGTTTGGCCTTTGTCACCTCGGTTTGGGGACGTGTTTGGTGTGGATACGCCTGTCCTCAAACGGTTTTTATCGAGCAAGTTTACCGCCGCATTGAATCCTGGATTGAAGGCAGCCCATTAGAGCGACGTAAAAATCTTCGAAAGCCCATGACAGGAACTCTCGCTTTCAAAAAAGGGATCAAATGGTTTTTGTTTTTCGTGGTGTCCAGTGTTTTTGCTCACTCTTTTGCAGCTTATTTTGTTGGGGCAGAACCTATTTTGCAGATGATTCAACAGCCCCCTCACGAACATTGGACGGTGTTTTTGGTGGTCACCTCTATCACCGCACTTTTGCTTTTTGATTTTGGATGGTTTCGCGAACAGTTTTGCATCATCATGTGCCCTTATGGACGTTTTCAAAGTGTTCTGATGGACGATCGCTCTTTGGCCGTCATCTATGATGAAGAGCGCGGCGAACCACGAAAGGGCGTCAAATCAGACAAACCTCAAGGGGACTGCATCAATTGCAAACGCTGCGTGGAAGTGTGCCCCACAGGAATTGACATTCGCCAGGGCGTTCAAATGGAGTGCATTGCTTGCACCGCATGCATAGATGCCTGTGACGAAATCATGACAAAGGTGAAAAAGCCTTTAGGGTTGATCCGCTATGACAACGTGGTCAGGCAGCCTCTTAAGATCTTTAAACCTCGAAGCATTATTTATATGACCTTGTTGGCAGCGATCACCATAGGATTGGTGTGGAGCGTGAGTCAGCGCAAAGAACTCCATGTGACTTTGCTCCGTGCGAAAGACACTCCTTATCAAATGTTGAATGATCAGGAAATTTTGAATCACTTTAAACTGCATATCACCAACCAGTCGGGAAAGGCCCTTCGCCTTTATTTGAAAATGGTACCGGAGACCGTGAAACTGGTCACTCAAGTAAACCCTGTGATTGTGGGTGCGCAAAAGGACAATACGGTTCACTTCTTTACCCGTTCTCAACGGTCCGACTTGAGCAACGGGGCGGAGTCCGCCACCATTCAAGTTTTCAGTGAAGACCAACAGAATCTTCTTTTTGAAAAGGCATTGACTCTCTTAGGTCCAAAGCAGTGAGCATCGCCGCCCTTGGAATTTTAGCCTCTATTTTCACAGCCAGTTTTTTAGGAAGCTGGCACTGTGGGTTGATGTGCGGAGGATTTTCCATGGGCTTCACCCGAGGGTTTACGGGAAGACTGATCAGTTACCACATGGGTCGGTGGATCACCTACTCTTTGATGGGTGGACTGGTGGGGGCCTTTGGACAATCTTTGCTTCAAGACACGGGCTCCATCCGCCCTTACATCGGAGGAGTTTTCGCCTTTTTTTTGCTCCTCCTTTTGGCCTTCAATCTTTTGCATTTTTTAACGAAGACCGCCTCGAAGCCTCAGGTGTTTGAAAAACTCCGAAATCCTCGCTGGCTTCAAAACGCCATCAAATGGGCCTACCAAAAACCTTTTGCAAGTTTCTACTTGGGTCTTTTAAGTGTCTTTCTTCCCTGTGGCTGGCTTTACGGATTTCTTTTTGCGGCCGGTGCCTCGGGAAGCTTCTTTGCAGGATTTCTAACCATGACGGCCTTTTGGGCGGGAGGCCTTCCCGCTCTGATTTTGGGGCCGCTTTATTTCAAAAATACCTTTTCGAAAATTTCTCCGCGCTGGCAACCGGCCCTTCAAAGCGTGGTCCTTATTACGGCCCTCTTCTCTCTCGCCTCTTTCTTCATATAGGTGTCAGGTGCCTTTTTCATCAGAAGGCGGTGAATGCTCCCAGGGAGTAGATCAATACCGAAAGGATCAATGCGTATTTGGAAACTCTACGCCCACGCAAACAGGCGGTTCGCAAATCGGGATCAATGGGACAAGGCTGATTTCTTTGAGTCCAAAACACAAAGGCAGAAAGCGCGATCATCGCCCCCGAAATTATAAAGACCGCTTCTTTATGTGCTGAAAGCCAAACCAAAAATGGCAGCTTCACCGCAAGCAATGCCATTGTAGATCCCAGCCCAAGCATCACTAGGGTCACTGGAAGAACACAACAGATCAAAGTTCCGAAAGAGGCGAAAAGCCCCAGGAAGGAAAACCATTCTTTCTTCAAGGCTTTTCTCCTTCAAGAGCATATCCTGCATCTTCTAAAATTTGCGCCAGCTTCACTCGGTCCAAAGATTTTTTAGGATCTTTATAAACGATCTTTACTTTGTGCTCTTTGATTCGAACTTCCACATCCTGAACTTCGGGCTCTTTCATTAAACTTTTTCGAATCCCATAGGCGCAAACCTCACAGACCATACCTTTAACTTTGACCCATTCCGAACTTTTTTCTTCTGCGTGAGTGTTCAACGAAAACGGAGCCAACAAGCCCACGATTAGAATAATAGGGATCCATTTCATAAGTCTTCTCCTTGCAAATCAGTAGTGAATCATAAAGTTAAACTTAAAGTCTCCATCCAAACTTGAACCCAGTTCAAATAGGACCGAACGAAAAAAGAACCGCAAAAGCGGAGTCACTTCAGCTTTCTCTGTATTCATTTGCCGCCACTCTAAGATAAACCAACTGTTCAGCCCTTCTTGCTCCAAAACATAGGGGGCAAAACCAACCCGTAACTTTTTAAAATCCACGTCCTCCGAAAAATCAGGATGCAAATAAATGTACCTTGCCGCCACATAAAGCGTGGTTGATTCCCAGTCTGCATTTACTTCTCCGCGAGCAAGAAATTCCGAGGGCAGGCCCTGAGGCGCAAAAACTCCTGCGCCCGCACCAAGATAAATATTCCCTTGAGACCCTTCATTCCACCAGCGCTTAAGAAGGTGATTGATTTGAACCGTGGAAGCTTCAAAAGTTCGGCCCAAGGGGGACATCGAGGGCTCTCTCATTTCATAGTATTGAGCCGCAACCGCCCAATAAGGAGAGAACGTGTATGTGGTTGAAAAGGCAGAATCCTTTTTTTGAGTTTCTCCCTGAAGCTCGATCCCACCTTTAAAAATCACAGGATGAGCCACCGAAATTTGAGATGTCCCCAACAACGCTAAAATGAAAAATCCCAACCGCAACAACACTCCCCCTATCGTTTAGGTGCATTTAGGCGCATTCAGGTGCCAGGTACCAAAATCTGTAAATGGCGCGTTAGATGCGCTGTTTACAGATTTTGGTACCTGGCACCTGAATGAATGGCACTCTAAGATAGACGGAAGGCAGGGAGAGTGTGACATCGCTTCGGAAAAAACAGACGAAATTTTATATGCGGATTATTTGCAAGGGGACGTGGGGGCCTTTGAAGAGCTGTTTGAACGCTACAAACCTCGAATTTTAAAACTCGCAGAGAAACGCCTCCGTTCAAATGAACAGGCCGAAGAGGCTCTCCAACAGACCTTTTACCGACTCCATTCTTGGCGCCACAAATACCAATCTCGGTTCAAGGTGGCCCAATGGGTCTTTGTTATCGCCCGCAGTGAAATCCAAAAACTGTCTCAAAACCAGAATTTGCTCCGATTTTCTGAGGACATTCAATCCATGGAATTGGTGTCACAAAATACCCTGGACACGTCTATAGAGTTTAAGGAGAGGTTGGCTCAAACCCAAAAGGATCTGACCGAAGAGGAGCTAGATCTTCTCCACATGAGATTTATCGATGGTTTGGCCTTCGAGGAAATTTCAGAACATTTGGGCTTCAATGCCACAAACCTGAGAAAAAAACTCTCTCGTTTGCTCAAAAAGCTCAGAAGCCCATGAAAGGAACTTTATGACCTCTGACAAAAGACCTGAGTGGTTGAAAGAATGGCAAGAGTTTCAAACTCAAGGGAATTCCCCGTCCGAAAATTTGCAGTCCCACGTAAGACTGAATGAAGCTCTCAAGCGCAAAGTCACCCAAGACATCCACCCCACCCTCTCAAGAGTTTTCTTCGAGTGGCTCGGGGGGTTCGCTATTGCGGGTTCTTTGAGCCTTTTGATCTGCCCACAGCTTGGCGTGGGAGGCCTTTCTCACAACTACACCTTGATGAATGTTTTTATGTATTTTGGACCTGTCGCCTGCTTCTTTTTTTGTGGATCTTTTTTTATTTTCGTCAGCTTGCTCGCAGGCCATTTGTTCTTGGAGAAAGAGTCTTTGCAGTTGGCCTTTCAGCGAAAAATTCTCTTCTTGCCCGGTTTGCTTATTTTTAGTTTTGGGAGTTTAAAAATGATTTCTCTTCACCTAAACAAAGTTCAAGCAGAGTTTTTAGCCCAAGATGCCCCATGGATTTTGGGTGCTTTGATCTCGGGCTGGATCACCATGAAGGTGCTTGAGTATCAGTTCAAACCTCAGGCTTGATCTTCTTCTTTGACTTTCGTTTTCTTAATCTCTTCAGACTTCACACTTTCCAAACGATCTGCTTCCCTTGGGTTTTCATCGGTCACATCTCGATCTCCAGCACCATCAATGCCTTTTTTAAATCCGCGGATGGCTTCACCCATGGATTTTCCAAGACCAGGCAAGCGCGTAGGACCAAAAATCAAAAGCGCAATGACCAAGATGATGACGATTTCAGGCATTCCCAAACTCATAAATTCCTCCAAAAGCTTTTAGGTAAAAAAGCTCATTAACCAATCTAAACCATAAACCAAGATCAATGTCAGCAAGATCACGTTGAGGGCAGTTAGCAAATAGCCCAAGATCAAGACAATCCCGTCCTCTTCCACCAAACCAAGGGCCAAGACGAAGGTCGCCGCCCCTGGCAACACATTCCCTCCAGGAGGCGATGGCAAAGCCAAGATAAAAGCCGCAACCAAGATCATTAAACCATGAATTCGAATCCAGATCCAAGACTTGGAGAAAAGTAAAAATCGAGGCTTTACAAACCGCTCAATTTTCGTGGCCACCTTCTCAGATTTGAGAATTAAACTTTCCATAGTTTCTCGGGGAACGGTCTTTCCCCGCCACTTCTTAGGAATCCAAGGACTGAGACCGGACATAATGGAAATGGCAGAAATCATCATTACCGAACCAAACAATGTGGACAGTCCCATGATCGGCATGGGAATCACAAAAGGAAGACTTAAAATCATCACGATGATTCCATGGGATCTGTAGTCCAATCCTTGAAGTATAGATGCGATGTTGATGTTCTTCCCAGGATTTGCGTCCATGATGAGACGAAGATCTTTTGAAAAACTCAGTTCCTTTATTTGTGCCACTTCTAACTTCTCCTTAGAAATTAAGCCGAAATCATTCCCATCGCCCAAACTGCGACAACGATGGATCCTAAAACGATGCGGTAGTATCCAAAAAACTTAAAGCCATGCTTCACCACCATCTGAATGAAAAATCGAATGGTGATCCAACCCACGATAAATGAAACCACGTTTCCTATCAGAAACAGATTCAAATCATCCATGGAAAGTTCCGGCCAGGCTTTCATCAATTTATAACCACTTGCTGCCGTTAAAGTGGGAACTGCCAAAAGAAATGAAAACTCCGTGGCCACCTTCTTGTTCATTCCCGCGAAAGCTCCACCCCAAATACTGGCCCCAGCACGAGACACTCCTGGAACAAACGCCAAACATTGAAACACGCCCACCAAAAAACTTTGCTTCATGGTTACATGGCCCAAATGAGATTCAGACTTGTCTTTTTGACGTTCAAAAAATCGGTCTGTGAACAAAAGGACAATGCCTCCCAAAATCAAAGCGATAGCTACCACCAACACATGGGACAAGAGAGCATCAATGTAAGACTTCACCGCAAGACCAACAACGGCGGCAGGAATAAATCCAACCATCAAGGTGGGAAAAAAAGACGTGTGAGATTTGATCCAGCGAAAATATTCAAAGACCACAGCCAAGATGGCTCCGAATTGAACAATGATCATGTAATGTTTGACCACGCCCACCTCGTGAATTCCGAAAAGAGCAGAGGTAAGAACCAAGTGACCTGTGGATGAGATCGGCAGATATTCAGTGAGTCCTTCCACCACCGCTAGAAGGAGCGCTTCGATTAACGACATAGAACCAAAATCCTATCACCCTTCCTCGGGGGTTGGGAGCCCCGGGTGAAATTTAGAATCGAAGATTGACCAAACGAGTCATCCCTTTGGAGCACTCTCGGCCATGGCTCGAGACTCACTCCAAGTGGCGCCCACTGCGCTGATAAAAATCAGACCTGCTCCCCCTAAGGCCCACAGAGTGAGGGGTTGGCTCAAAAGAAAAATGGCAAAAATCAAAGCCAAGGGCGATTCTAAAAGGCAAAGAAGCGAGGTCAAACTGGGCGACAAAACACTTTGCGCTCGCAACTGAAGAAAAAACGAAATCACCGTGGACCCAAAAACCAAAGATAAAAATCCAACCATCGCTTTTAGAGACACTTGACCTGTTCCTTGAATCAAACTGGCAGCCCCCTCTGGACCCGGAGAAATCCACCCTTCCGCAAACAGCAGAGGCAAAAGCATCAACCCCGCCCAAAGAGACTGCAAAGAGTTAAAGAGAAAGGGTCGTTGAATGTCTCGCCAAATTTTCCCCACATAGACCAAATGAGCGGCACTAAAAAGTGCGGTCACCAAAGTGAGTAAATCTCCAAACCAAGACAAAGAAGAGGCCGGCGCATGAAACGATCCTTGAAGAATCAGGTACACTCCCGCCATAGATAAAAAGGCATACAGAAAAAAGACCGGATGGGAGCGTTGTTTTAAAAACCCCCACTGAAAAAACGGAGTGATCACCACATAAAGAGACGTGATGAAGGTGCTGTTCACTGCTGTGGTGTATTTGAGCCCCACGGTCTGGGAGGTTAAGAGCAGGGCCATAAAAAGACCTGGCCAAAAACTCAAACGCACCAAACGCCAAAACCGTTTGGGATCCATATGAAAACTGCGCACAAAAAACAAAGTGAAAAATCCACCAAACAGAAATCGCAAGAAGGTCAGCTCAATGGCAGTGACCATATCTAAGGCCCAAACTGTGGCCACATAGCCAAAGCCCCAAAACAGGGCGGCCAAAATCAATTCAAAAACGGCTTGGTTTCGAGGAAGGGCTTTCACCCGTGAGAATATGAATTAAAAGGTGTAGGCTCTCAACTAAAACTCTTACATTTCTTCAGAGAGCATGGCTCCTTGAACGGAGTAGTAAAGCTTGTAGCCTCGGGGTGAACTGGTCTGCTTCATTTTGCTGTTGAAGGTTCCCACCGTTTGCTGGACTTTGTAGTTTCGAGTGAGGCTGGACTCATACTGAGAACTGGCTGCAACGAACTCCGATCCCGGCGCTGCTTTTCGAAAAAGCCTCAAAGGATCTTTTAAGGTCAACTCCCCACCTTCGGAACAGGCCGAAAGCAGAAAAGGAAAAGACATCAAGAACAGGAGAGAAAAAGGAAATTTTTTAAATGCACGCACCACTGAAAATTCCTCCTTTGCTTCTATAAACTCTTATCGACAAAATGCTCTTGAAAGTTAAATGAAGATCTTCGCCTTCGTTTCAAATTGAAACATTCTAAGATCAGTACCGGCACAAATGCTCGATCCCGTAGTTTCCATTGTTGGTGGCCGTCAACCATTTGAGCCCCCCCGAGCCATCAGACCCTTTGGCCATCCCTGCGTCTCCTTGAGTGGAGTTGACGTTGTCTCCACCCAATGCGTCCCAAGTCACATCAGAAAACGCCGTTTTTCCTGAGGCATTCAAGTCACAGATCATAACGTTGGCGTAACCGCCCCCCCCATTTCCAGGAGCGGAAGGAGATGTTCCAGAACCTCCATCTCCCCCTTTCGCCTGGATTTCGATGGGACCTTGAGAAGATTTAAAGAGCAGGTTGATGGCCCCGGCTCCACCGCCCCCACCAAATGAATTTGCAGTCATGACGTCCTCTCCGTTGACGTGGAACTTTGGAGTTGGAGCTGTGGTTGAGCCCACATATTTCTCTGCCGCAATAAAAATGGCACCGCCACCTTTTCCGCCGGCATCGGAGGAGGAAGCTCCTCCTCCTCCGCCGAAGGAAATCATAGGATACCCAATTGAATTGTTATTGGTCCACAATGAGTCACCGCCATCGACTCCACCATCCGATCCATTCGCAAAGACTCCCGCGCCCCCACCAGCTCCCCCAGAGCCAGAACCTTGGGCCGCGCGATTGATGCCTGAGCAGGTCGCAGGAGCATCCCCCGCAGCAGACGCTCCACAATAGGAAGAACCTGCAGCACCTGGATAGCCCTGCTGACTGACATCCACCTTCGAACCATCAGCCATTTGCAAAGTTCCATTCACCCGAAAGGCAACCACACCGCCTCCGGGGGTGGTGGCAAACTGGAGGGTGCTTCCCAAAAGAACCACATTGGAGTTAAAAGTCACATTTCGAAATTGTGGCACTCGAACCGCTTGAACAAAACAATGGCTCATCCCCGCCGTTGGCGTTGCCGTCAGAGTAGAGTTGGCGGGAAGACCTTCCAGCCAACTTCCTTTTTGAACCTTTAAATAGGTGGAGGAGTCCGTATCAATCACGCGAGCAAACACCGGAGAAGTTCCGGGCCCTAAATTTTGTCCCTTATAGGATCCGCAGGCGTCAATGCCTTCCGATACGATCATAAACATCACTTCGTCCAAAGGACTAAACCCCGAAGCACTGTCCAAAGTGACCGAAACCATATGATCGTAGGGGGATGACAATGTTGACACATTGGTCACTTTGCCGTAGGCCCCCCCCAGTCCGGAAGATCCCACCGCAGCTGTGAAATTGGAGGTGGGATTGGACAATGTGGCATTCAGGGTGGAAGGCGCACGCCCCACATTAAAAGGGTTCACACAACTCCCGAGACACTGAGTCTGAATGTAGTTGCCCACATACTTTCTCAAGGTCCCCACATCTTTGTAGGCACAAAGACCAAAGCTAAAGTTCGACCAATTGCTGTTGTTCAAATTTGTGCCTAAAACAGTTGTGAGTGTATGAGACGTCGAGGCTCCATTGGCGATGGTTGCAATGGGCGAGTAACCTTGCTGCAACAAATCCTGACAGGGTTGAACGTCTCCACCACCTCCTCCTCCGCTGCTGGAAGGTTTGGCATAGAGTTCAAATCCATCCACACTCACTCCAGGAAGAGGCTTCCAAGTAAGAGTCAAAGTGCTGGTCCCATCAAAGTCCCCTTTTAAAAAGACGGGATAGGGCTCCAAAACACTTTGGTCCCTGAAGGGAGGTCGAACCCCTAAGTACTCCTCTGCGCTGTAGCCAACTAAGTCGTGACGGACTCGAAGGGTATTGGGATCCCCAAGTTTACAATTTATTGCAGCAGCATTGGCATAGAAATTTTGAACGGTTTCCGCGACTCCGCCCGCCAACCAGCGCACTTTAGAGGTCGCCACTCCACCGGAGGAATTCAAACGCACCTCCAAGGGATCACCGGCGCCACCTGCCGCATTCATCGCAAACAATCCGGGAAGAGCCTCCGGAGTTGTCATATTGGGATAGCAAACTTTATTTTCCGCCGTAACTCCGGGACCAAAGAATCCTACAAAGCTGATGCGTGCAGAATCCGATTCAAGAGTTCCATCACTTTCTTTTCGAAGACTGGCCGGTTTTTCAAGGGCCATTAAACTGTTATCAAAGGGAATGGAAGTGGCCAAGGCCATCGGTCCCGTGTAAAGATCAAATCCTCCACTGGCATTGGCTTGAAAACGAAGATTTTGAAAGAGAGTTCCCAAGGGAACTCCACCCGGACCTTCCACCACAAAATCAAGTCCGGGATTAGTACCTGCCGTTCCCGTAGACTCCAAGGCAATGGCTCGAAACCAACCGGCTGTGATTTCACCTTCCCACACTTTCATTGGAGGCAAACCGTCTGGAGGCGGAAAATATCCTGCAAGTTTTCCAGAATACTCAGGAGAAGTCCCCCTTAAGTAGCGCCCAGTGATTTCAGCGGCGCGAGTCACACTGTTCTGGCTGATTAAGTTCACTTGAACCTCTTCAGTGGTCGTCAAATTCACCTGAGTTCCACCATAAGACAACCTCATGGTCCCGAGAGATTCATCTTCGAACACACCGAGGACTTGGACAACGATGCCGTTGGCTCTGGGGACCCCTGGAATTTCGATCACATTTCCAAACTGAGTGGAGGAATCAAACTCATATTCAAAGAGCCAAGGATTGGGGCGGTTCGGAACATTTCGCAAGTTCAAGATGATCATCAATTTTTCGTTGGAGTTCTTGACAAGCGACGATTCCGAAATGGGAAACCGAATATTTACAGACAGGTCTTGAGTTCCTCTCGTGCAAGAAACCAAAGAGATCATTAAAAATAATAAAGTCAAATTGAAGCTAAAACGTTTCAATTTTCCCCTCCCACAGACAGACACCTTCTTATCGACACTCTGGCGTAAGACTTTTAGCAGGAATCCTTAGAATGTTTCAGATTGGTTCATGCTCTTCATTTTTGACGGTCCTTCGTCTCAAGTTGGGGCAGGTTTAAAGTCTTAGTCTTGAAAAACTGAAAGGCGCAAGCAAGACCCAAACGCCAAGTTTGCGATGAGGTGACCTGGCGGATGCCAAAAGGTAACTCAATTCCCTTTTAAGGGCCGGACCCATTGAAAATAGGCTGTCAAAGCAAAGAGACTGGCGGAAATCAAACAGGGGAAAATAAATCCTTGAAAATGCCAGTTTCGAAAAAGAGGAACACCCACAAAAGATCCCAAAAAGAACGAGACAATAATTCCAATGCGCATGCGATTGGCTTTTGATTCGCTGGAAGAACCTTTCAAACGTTTTTCATTAAAGGCGCGGACCAGACCCACACCCAAATCTGTGGTGAGACCTGTCATATGAGTGGTTCGCACCACGGATTTTGAAACCAAAGTGATCATTCCGTTTTGAATTCCGCAAATCAAACACAACAAAGCCACCAGCGAAAATCCTCGCAGATCCCAAGCGGGACTTCCAAATTCTCCGAAAGCTTTATTGAAGCCCCCAATGGCAACCACTAAGGTCAATAAAAACATCAGGCCGAAAACCAAAGAGTACTGAGGCCTTTGTTCTTTCATCAATTTGGAATCAATAAGAACGCCACTCAGTGCGGAACCCACCAAAAAAACCAACAGCATGGTAATCAGTCCCAGCGCATGAAATGCACCGTGAGATTCAAACTCCAAAGATGCCAAAGAAACAAAACCCGTCACATGAGACACAAAGGTTTTTGCAGAGAGCAGTCCCCCAATGTTGATGAGTCCTGCTTGAAATGCCAACGTCATCCAAATGCTTAAATTCCCTCGAGAGTAGGTAGAGATGGTCAAAGAATTGGAAATCATTTTCGAACTTTTTTCTCATGGGTAAGCCACCAAGAGATAAATCCGCGGTAGGATTGGCGACGTTCTTCTGGGAGATTTTCAAAGTTTCCAATCCGCTTTCGACACAAAGGGGAGCCGCAACGGCAACGCATGCGCCACCAATCGCTTTTTTCCGTCATTTCATAATCCCAAGTAAGGTGCTCGCCTTTTTTAATGTCTCGCATAGCCACGATTTTATAAAGGCCTCGAATGCCACAATTGGGCTCACAGGAATGATTGAAATACCGCGCCCAACCTTTGGAATCTCTCCACCGCTCGGGCCCGCATTGGACGGTGTGATTTTGAAGATCTGTGGTCCAGTCTTCAAAATCTTCGTCATAAATTTTTCCATCAAACTCGGCAAGAACCTCACCTTTTTTAATGGGTTTTGATGCAAACACGCCCAGTCCGTATTTTTTGGTTTTCTTTAACTGAATTTTTGAGCTGTCCATGCCCCTTTCGCCTTTCTCTATTCGTTGTTCGTTTTTTGAAAACAAACAACGAATCCATTTTCTTAAATCTCAAAAAGAAAATCTAGAGGGGGCGAAAAATAATTTTAAAGACCTCTCCCCTTTTTACACCTTAAAATCCATAAGCCAAGGAGGCCACCGCATAATGAAACAACGAAAAGGTATAGACCTCGTCGTTGTCCGCTCCCCCTTCAAGAAGACGGTAGCCCACCAAAGCACTTAAACCCGGATAAAAGGATTTGCGAAGTCCCACGCGCACATCTTCTGCTCTTCCCTGAGGAGCCGCCAAAGCATCCACTTCAAGCTCTGCAGACCAACCTCCACCCATATGGTAAGCCACGGCTCCATAAAGTAAGGGAACAAAACCCACATTGCTTTTCTCGCGAACAAGACCGCCTTGCTTCAATCGAATTTTGGCGTCTCGGATTTTTCCGGTAAAACCTCCAAAGACCGACCATGTTCCCTTACCCGGAACAAAGGCATAACGGTAAGTCAGGCGGTAAGAATTAAACTGATAAAACCCTTCCGCTTCTGTCGCTTCACTGAAAGAAGCTCCTTCAAAAGTCACTGGACGAGAAAGTCTTCCAGTTCCATCCACCTGCAAGGGAGCAAACACCCCTCGTATCTGATGACGTGGGGAAATCTGAAAGACCGGTTCAATGCGATATCCAAAAAAAGAGGAATCCGTCACATCCATCATTGAAAATCGAGTTCCCGTATTCCCTGGAACGGCCGCATCGTTGAGAGCTTGAAAAACCTTCTGTCCCTCCAACTCAATGAAAAACCGTGAAGAATCCGCCATCTCCAGTGGCGAAGCCCAAACGGAATTGCCGATAGAAGAAAACAAACAAAGAATCAGGACCAACGCATCACGAGTACAAAATTTCATCATAAACCTCTTTCTCCCCCATAAAAAAACCTGAAGTGAAGACACTCCAGGTTTTTTAAAAGACTCATTCATTAAGATCTTACTTCACTGTTTTTAGCAAAGAGTCCAACGCCGCTTGGTTTTTTACACCTTTGATTTTGATTTCCACACGGCGATTTTTAAACCAAGAGGTTGCCGTGTTGTTAAAAGCCACAGGCTCACTTTCACCTCGGCCTTCCACTTTAATACGGTTTGAAGAAAGTCCCGCGCGACGAAACTTGTGAGCCACCACTTCCGCCCGACGTTCCGAAAGCTTTTGGTTGAAATTCTCCGGACCTCTTTCATCCGCATGTCCAATGATCTCCACACTTTCAAACAGGTGCGCATTGTCTGCCAAAATCTGAGCCAATCGATCGGCGCGCTTCGAAGCCGAAGAAATCATTGTGGGCTTGTTCTCCACAAAGTTCATGGGACCATCAAAAACGATGGGACCACTCATAGCTTGCTCTGCCAAGTGAGGTGCGATGGGACGGGATTCGACGACAGGCTCCAACTCCAAAGGCTCGCTTTCCACAAGGCCAGGGCTTCCAGAACCATCACCAAATCCGACTTCCACTTCAAAAAGTGCCGCGTTGATTTGATCTCCACTCACTCCCACGTCAGTCATAAAACGACCGCCCATGCGAACCAAATACTGATTGTCCCAAGCGATGTCTCTTTTCACTTGAACACCCACAAAGGAGGTCCAATTTTTTGTGTTGGACTGATAACGATCATTGCCCGTCAAGGTTGTAAAAACCGGACCCACGGACCAACGGTCTGGAAGCATGAAACGAGCGGCACCTTCAAGTTCCAAAGCTTGAATGGTGTCCGCGCCTCCACCTTTTTGAATCAACACTTCATTGTAAAGACCGCCGCCCACTTCAGAAACCCAGGGGCCTTCAAAATAATAAGATCCAAGAAATCGCAAATGGCCGGGAACACCTTCGGTTCGAATGTTTTCACTGGAAGTCATGTAACCCAAACCTGCACCGAACAACGGCCAAAGTCCTTTGGGATTGTAAATGTCTCGATTGCTGGAAGAAATCACGTCATCCATGGACATGGAAGAATTTGAAGAACTCACATCCACCTGAGCAAAGGCTCCGCCGCAAACCAAACCCATGGTCAAACACAAACTGGCAGAAAGAGTTCCATAAAAAGGAATCTGTTGAAAACCAAATCGTTGAATTCGCATAAAATCACTCCTTAAAATCATTTTGACGGGAACACCGTGATCTTACGCGCGCAAGCCCCGCAGAGGCAAGCCTCAATTTTGAAGTGATTCTAAGTGGTTGAGCATTTGTTGGGCTTCACTTTTCTGGTCTGCAGAAAGCTTTTCCCAGGGCTCACAGGTTCCTTCTTTTCCAGAGGCTTTCAAGTCCAATTGAAACTCTTTGCCAAAAGAGGAATTCAAAAATCTTTCCCAAACCACACAGGAGCAATACTGACCACACTCCGAAACCGCTTTCATCAACGGCGCCAAGGTGGGCGAGGTCGCCGAAATCCGTGAGATCTCTTCAAACATTTGATTCTCGGACTCTTTTAAAAGGGGAATCAACCCTTCCGCACTGGTGGGATCATAATTGGGAGGACAACGGTTGTCGTCCGCACAGGACACCAATTCCCAACCCACATATCCCAGCCAATTCAACTCACTGGAAAATTCTGCCAAGCCTTTTTCGGATTCCACTTCCGAAGTTTTAAAGAAGTAGCTGACAGCAAACACCAATCCAAACACAATCAGGGCTGCTGCAATGTAAGGGATTTTCTTACTCATTTGAATTCTCCTCTGGAAGTGGAGTGGGGTAATCTCCATCAAAACAGGCCGCACAAAATTGAGACTTGTCACCTTTCACTGCTTCCATCATCCCTTCGATGCTCAAATAGGAAAGGCTGTCTGCATCAATGTAATCTTTGATTTCTTCCAAACTTTGTCGAGCCGCAATCAATTGTGATTTTTTCGGCGTATCCACACCGTAATAACAAGGCCCTGTGGTGGGAGGAGAGGCAATGCGAAAATGAACTTCAGAAGCCCCCGCCTGCCTGACCAAACGAATGATCTTTTGACTGGTGGTTCCTCGGACCAAAGAATCGTCGATCACCACCACCCGTTTGCCTTTGAGAATTTCGGACTGAGGATTCAATTTGATCTTCACTCCAAAACTTCGAATGCTTTGACTGGGTTGAATAAAGGTTCGTCCAATGTAGTGATTTCGAATGATTCCAAGTTCAAAAGGAATTCCACTGGCTCTTGAAAAACCAATGGCCGCAGGCACTCCACTGTCAGGAACAGGAATCACCAAATCCGCATCCACTCCACTTTCACGGGCTAAAATTTCGCCCATCTTTTTACGGGATTCATAAACACTCAGCCCAAAAACTTTGGAGTCCGGTCTTGCAAAATAGACATGCTCGAAAACACATTTGGAAAGCTTTTTTGATTCTGGAGCAAAACGCATGGAGTGCTCACCTTCATCATCGAAGTACACCATTTCACCGGGGCTGACTTCCCTGTAAAACTGCGCTCCAATCAAATCAAAGGCACAGGTTTCGCTGGCTACCACCCAGGAAAAAGATCCATCTCCCATGGGGCGTTTTCCAATCACCAAAGGTCGAAAGCCTTGAGGATCTCTGGCACAAATCAATCGATCGTGGGTCAATACCACCAAGCTAAAGGCACCTTCCAAAAGGGGCAGCGAGTCTCCCAAACATTTCATAATGTCGCTGGAGGGATTTTTTGCCACCAAATGAAGAATGGATTCGGTGTCCGTGGTTCCTTGAAAAATCGCACCTTCAGATTTCAATCGCTCTTTCAATGCATCCGAGTTGACCAAGTTTCCATTGTGAGCCAAGGCTACAGGTCCGTTAAAAAGTTGAGCGTGGAGAGGTTGAACATTTAAATTGTCGCTCTCTCCCGAGGTGGAGTAACGAACGTGGCCAATGGCCGCTTGACCCTCCAACCGAATCAAATCGGACTCTTTAAAAACATCACCCACAAGGCCCATTCCCTTGTGAGTTAAAAGGGTCGAACCACTGAGAGATACAATTCCCGCCGACTCTTGCCCACGGTGCTGTTGGGCATAAAGCCCCAAGTAGGTCATGCGCGCAGCTTCCGCATCACCCCACGCGCCAAACACCGCACACTCTTCACGAAAGCTTTTCAAAATGCTCCCTCCATCCCGTCTCGTAGGCCAACCAAACATCGGTGGTCAATGCAGACTGAGATCGATCTTGATTTACAAATTCCAACTGTCCCGGCACAGATTCGCCAAGCTTCCAAACTTTCACGTCATTTCCAAAATGAGTTTGCAAACTTTGAACGTTCAAATGTCCTTGAGGAGCAGACACCAAAACTTCGTAAAGATTTTCTTTGACCCAATCTCTGTCGGTTTGAGCCCATTCTCCAAACTGAACTCTTGCTCCCAAATCTTCGGTGCTCATTCGAAACAGAGCGTATCCCAAACCATATTTTCCAACCAATCGGGTCGAAAGGGATCCGCCTTCTTTCGCTGCGAACTGGGTCCATGCTTTTACAAATTTTGAAGCCTTTGAAAAATCCACTTCGCCCACAAATTCTTTGAGGGATTGAGCTTCGCCGGCAAGTCCCCAGGTCGAGACCAAAGGTAGACGCACCAAAAAAATTTCATCGCCGGAATTTTGAAAATGGTCCTTAGGAAGGTCTAAATTCTCCTTCAATCCCACAAGTCCCGTACTTGGAGTGCTGGTGATGTTTTTCCCTTCGGTCTCATTGTAGAAAGAAACGTTTCCACTGATGATGGGGCTCACCAAACTTTCGCAGGCCTGACTCATTCCCTTCAGCGAAGCCACAAATTCAGACATGATCTCGGACTTTTCAGGGTTTCCAAAATTCAAACAATCGGTCACAGCCAAAGGTTCAAAACCTTTCACTGCCATCTGCAAGGCCGGCTCGAAAATGCTGTCGGCACCTCCAAGAAAGGCATCCAATCTCATCATATAAGGACGGCATCCCAACACCAAACTCAATGCCCTTCCGCTTTCAGGAAGTCGTTGCACCGACAGACTGGAATCACAATCTCTGGCGGTTTTCGCTCCAACCCGCTGGTCATATTGGCGATAGATCCAGCGTCTGGAGGTTCCCATGGCGGACTTCACTTGAGACATCAATGTGCTCTTCAGTTCTTTTATTTCAAGACTTAAAGAAAGCTCCGATTTTTTAAAGGGATAAGCCCAGGGCTTAAAAGGACGCTCATACATGGGCGCATTTTCGGTCAACACATGGGGATCCAAATCACTGATCACCTCTTTGTGCCAATGCAAAATCACGCGACGTTCAGAAATGACTTTTCCAATGGGGTGGGCATCCAATCCCCATCTGGAGAAAACTTCTTGGATGGGTTTTAAATTTTCGGGAGTGCACACCAAAAGCATGCGCTCTTGACTTTCGGAAAGAAGAATTTCCTCAGGCCCCATGGAGGGATCACGAAGGGGGACTTCATCCAAATGAATTTCGAATCCCACATCCCCTTTCGAAGCCATTTCAAAAGAGGAGCTGGTAATCCCTGCGGCTCCCATATCTTGAATGGCCACCACCAAATCTTTTCGAATCACTTCCAAACAGGATTCAATCAATAGCTTTTCAAAGAAAGGATCACCAATCTGCACGGTGGGACGTTTGCTTTCACTGGATTCGTCAAAAGATTCACTGGCCATGCTGGCTCCGTGAACTCCATCTCTTCCCGTTTTTGCACCCACATAAACCACCAAGTTTCCTTCACCGGAGGCCACCGAAGTCACGACGGGGTCTTTGGCTCCGAAATAGCCCACAGCCAAAGCATTCACTAAAATATTGGTGTCGTAGCTCGAATGAAACTCTGTTTGCCCGGTGATGGTGGGAACACCCACACAGTTTCCGTAGCCAGAAATTCCCGCCACAACCCCTTCCACCAACCGAGACATGCGATGGGCTTTGGGATTTCCAAAGCACAGGTAATTGGCCAAAGCGATGGGACGGGCTCCCATGGTGAAGATGTCTCTAAGAATCCCACCCACTCCTGTGGCTGCCCCTTGATACGGTTCTATAAAACTGGGGTGGTTGTGACTTTCCATTTTAAAAGCCACTTTTTCACCCTGATCCAAATCAATCACTCCGGCATTTTCGCCAAAACTTTGCAGCACCCGTTTGGACTTGGAAAAAAGATTTTTCAAATGAACCCGTGAAGATTTGTAGGAACAGTGTTCACTCCAAAGGGCACTGAACAAGGCCCACTCCACACCCTCAGGAGGTCTTCCCAAAACTTCATTGATCTTTTCATATTCGCTTTGGGAAATTCGATAGGTCTTCAGTTTGTCTTTCAATTCCATATCACTCATTTTAAAAACCCTTCGAAAAAGGATTGGCCATCACTTCCACCCATCCAGTCAAACAAGGCTCTTTCTGGGTGAGGCATCAAACCAAAAACATTCTTGGTCTTCACTCCCGCAATATCAAAGGTCGAACCATTGGGATTGTCGAAGTAACGAAGCCAAACTTGATCCTGATCTTGCAAATTCTTAAGTTCTTCGTTGGTCACAAAATAACGGCCATCTCCATGAGCGATGGGATATCGGACTTTTTTCGCAGAAGAATAAGGACTTTCACTGCACACTTCCAAATCCACCCACTCATCGATGAATTTCCCATCACGGTTTTTCATTAAAACCCCGGGGAGCAAATTCATCTCGCACAAAATCTGAAACCCATTGCAGATTCCCACAATGGGAATTCCTTTATCCGCAGCCATGCGAAGGTCCTTCATTGAGGGAGCCTTTGCAGCCAAAGCTCCCGAGCGCAGGTAATCTCCGTAGGAAAATCCCCCGGGAACAATGAATGCATCAAAATTTGAAGGCTCAAAATGATCTTGATACCAAACCCATTCGGGTTGAAGGTTTGTGGCCAAGCAGGCTTCCCAAATGTCTTGATCACAATTGGTTCCCAAAAATCTCAACACACCAATTTTTGGCTGGTTCTTCATTGGAGCTTAGCCCTTCACTTCAAGTTCAAAATTTTCAATCAATGGATTGTACAAAACGTATTCCGCCATTTCGCGAACCTGGTTCAGCGCCAGTTCTTGGTTTTCTGCGTTGACGGAAATCTCCATGTACTTTCCCACCCGGCAGTGCTCCAGATTTAGGCCCCCTTCTTTTAAAGTGGCTTCCACCGCACGGCCTTGGGTGTCTAAGACTTCTGGACGCGGCAAAATTTTAACGGCAATCAAATAGGTGGTCATGGGTTCACTCCCTTTTCAAGGCGGTTTAAAACTTCTTCGTAAAACTCTTTAATGTTTCCAAGGTCTCGACGAAAGCGATCTTTGTCCATTTTCTCGCCGGTTTTTTTGTCCCAGAGGCGACAGGTGTCCGGAGAAATTTCATCCGCCAACAAAATCTTCCCGGCGGTATTTCTTCCAAGTTCAATCTTAAAATCCACCAAACGAATGCCAATGGAATCAAAAACTTTTTGCAAGCCTTGATTGACCATTAAAGCCATGGCTTTCAGTTCATCCAACTCCTCTTGAGAACGAGCGGCTTCAATGGCCAAAGCCTGATCGTCACTGACAAAGGGGTCACCCAGGTCATCGTTCTTAAGATAAAATTCCACCAAGGGCTTTTTTAGAGGAGTGCCTTCTTCGATTCCCAATTTCTTCGCCGTAGATCCAGCCAACACATTACGAACCACAACTTCCAAAGGAATGATTTTGACCTTTTGGCAGATCACCTCAGTTGGAGAAACAAACTCCACCAAATGATGGGGAATGCCCTCTTGCTTTAAAGATCTAAAAAGGAGGTCTGTGATCTTGTTGTTGATCTCCCCTTTGCCTTCAAAGGAAGATTTTTTCTGAGCATTAAAAGCAGTCAGAGAATCTTTGTATTCCACCCAAACCAACTCGGGCTCACCCAAGACTGCATAGATTTTTTTTGCCTTGCCCTCGTACTGAAGATCGCCCTTTTGAAAACCCAAAACCTGTTCTCCTTTATGATTTTAAAGCCAGTTGCTTTTTCAATCGCTTTAAATTTTCCTTCACTCCCACGGTCAAAGTCTTTCCACTAAAAATCTGATCCAAAGTCTTTGATTTGATTTTGCCTTTTTCAAGCAGCAAAATTTTGAGACTTTCTCCCGGTTTCATCCCGTGGCAAATCCCTTGAATTTCGGCGTAGGCCTCTTCTCGAGAAACGCCTTGCTCTTCGATCAAAGCCAACAGCGCTTGAGAGCTGAAAAGGTGTCCTTGGGAAAGCTCGATGTTCTTTTTCATGCGGTCCGTATCCACATAAAGACCTTCAATCACTCGAGCCATGCGGTCCAAAGCATAGTCACAAAGAATAAAAGCATCCGGAAAAGCCACTCTTTCCACACTGGAATGAGAGATGTCCCGTTCATGCCAAAGAGCGATGTCTTCCATCCCAGCAGAGAGATATCCACGAAGCAGTCTTGCAACTCCGGTCAAGTTTTCCGCACTGATGGGGTTTTTCTTGTGAGGCATGGCGCTGGAGCCTTTTTGCCCCTTTTGGAAACCTTCAGTCACCTCACCCACTTCTGTGCGCTGCAAATGTCTGAGCTCCACACTCAATCTTTCAAGGGCGGCTCCTAGCATGGCCAAAGACCAAAGCACTTCTGCATGGCGATCTCTAGGGATCACTTGAGTGGCAATGGTTTCGACTTTCAATCCCAATTTTTCACAGACCTTTTTTTCCACCTCAGGACTTTGAGTGGAATAGGTCCCCACAGCTCCAGAAAGTTTTCCCACCTGGGCTTGATCCATGGCACGCTCAAATCTTTGGAAAGATCTTTTGAGTTCTGCCAGATAGCCACCCATTTTCAGTCCAAAGGTGGTGGCTTCCGCATGCATGCCGTGGGTGCGGCCGGCACAAAGAGTCTCTTTGTGCTCTTCTACTTTTTGAAGAAGAGCTTTTTCCAATTTTAAGTAAGATTCTTTTAAGACGGGTTCCGCTTTTCCCAATTGAACGGCAAGAGCCGTATCTAAAACATCACTGGAAGTCATCCCATAGTGGATGTAACGCCCCATAGGACCTACGTTTTCCGCAAGGTTGGAAACAAAGGCGATCACATCATGGCGAGTGGTCTTTTCGATCTCCGCAATCCGATCCACGGAAAACTTGGATTTTTTTTGAATGTCCGCGGCCGCTTTTTTAGGAATGATTCCCAGCTCACTTTGGGCCTGAGCCACGGCCACTTCCACTTCAAGCAAACATTGAAATCGAGCTTCTGCACTCCAAAGTTCACCCATCTCAGGGCGAGTGTATCTGCTGATCAATGACGCCTCCTCTTTTCAACATCTGTTTGTCGAGTTTTTGTTTCAAAGTTTCAAGCTGTGAGAGCAATCCCACTTGGTTTTCAAACCGTGCCGCCAAATCCAACCGCCAACGGTCTTCGGAACCTTCAAAAAGCACATTCTTCATTCGAATCTTTGGCAACTGAGACGGAGAGATGGTTTCGTAAAGACTGTAACTGAAAACATCTGGAGCCGGAGGTGCGATCACCTGACCTTTGAATTCGCCCACTCGAAGTTTCAGTTCGTCCTCCACCTTTTGGGCCACAACCTCTCCGTCAAAACCCACACGAGGCGTGCGCATCCAAAGATCCCAATGACCGTCTTGATCCTTTTTAAACAGAACAAAATTCTCATTGCTCCAGGACCACTCGGGATTCTGAATCATCAAGAAACTTTCCGGAAAGGCTTTGAAAATTTCCTCATTGGATTCCAAAGCCAATCGGCGCCAAACCCAATCGGACAGCACAGGCTTTTGAGTGTTAAAGAGAGTTTCAAAAACTTTAGGACTTAAATAATGACTTTCTTCCTGCTGAAGGCCCCACACAAAGAAGTGTCCCCTCAGTTTTGTCCCTTTTTCGATTTCAATTTGATCCAACTGTTTGTGGTCCAAAAACACATCGTGCAAAGCGCTGGATTCAAAGTGATCCACTCCCGCATTGATGGCCGCACTTTTTAAGTCGTTGATCGCTCGATCATCCAAGCGAAGAATTTGAACCGATTGGTGCAATGGAAAAGGCTGGCCCTCATTTGCACTTCGACAATGAAGAGTCATCTTTCTTTGAGTCAAAGCATGGGACAGATGAATCAGCCAGTTTTCTTTAAAGGGCAGATCTCTGAAGAACTTATTGAAAACGGATTGTGACTTTGGAGTTTGAAGAACCCGCGCCAAATAATCTTTGAGAAGTCCCACTTCCAAGTTTTTTTCCGCGTAAAAGGTCCCCAAGCTTCCTCGCAGCTCCAAAGGTCCACTTCGAAGCCACATGGCAAAACCCCGGTCCAACTCTGTGGAAGCCCGTGCACCCAACCAATCCAAATGGGAGGGAAGTGCTGGCGAAGGATTCACCATGGGAAAAGGACCGTTTAGATCTCTCCAAGAAAGGTGACGAAAGGCTTTGGTCAAATCTACAAGCCCAACAGACATTCCCCGTTGAACCAATTCGATCGCTAAGGGATCGAGCCTTCCAAAAGCCGAGACGAGAACCACATCATAAACGGCTTTGGTCTTCATCCGTTGTAGCCTTCCCAGGCAGGATCTTTCAGCTGCCACTGGGGATCCGCATCGTTAGACGTCGAGGCCTTCACCTCTCCCAAATCGAGAAGTGAGAATCCCTCTTTGGACAAGTTCGACATTTGCTCGTCAAAAGAATCTGGGGCCACCACCAAAATCAAACCCAAACCACAGTTTAAAGTTTTTAAAAGATCCATCCACGCCATTTGGCTGCGGGTTTTCACTTCAAGGAAAGGAGCGGGAACGGGCCAAGAATTGATATGAGCCTCAACCCCTTTGGGAAGAATGCGAGTCAGGTTGTTCAAACCGCCACCCGTGATGTGAGCGGCCGCGTGAATGCCTCCGGCCTGAAGGGCCTTTTTCATAAGCTTTGGATAAAGAGCGGTGGGTTTCAAAAGCTCTTCCATCCAGGAATCCAAGTCTTGGGCGAAAAGCTTTCTAAGGAGGGAATATCCATTGGAGTGGAATCCAGAGCTGGAAACTCCCAGAAGACGATCTCCCACTTGGACTTTGTGAGCGCCGATGGTTTTTTCCCGGTCCACGACGCCAATGGCGAAACCGGCACAGTCAAAATCATTGGCTTCATAAACTCCTGGCATTTCAGCCGTCTCGCCACCGATCAACATCATCTCAGATTCAAGGCAGGCATTTCTCACTCCAGTCAGGAAATCTTTGGCCTGATCCAAATGAAGCTTTCCGCAAGAGTAGTAATCGAGGAAAAAGAGCGGCGCTCCTCCAGTGCAAATCAAATCGTTCACACACATGGCCACCAAATCTTGCCCCACCCCTTGAAAGCGATGGGCTTTTGCCGCCAACTTGATTTTGGTGCCCACACCATCGGTGCAGGAAACCAAACAGGGTTCTTTCATGTCTTTAAAGTCTGCTTTGAAGAGAGCGGCGAAGCCGCCAATGCCATCAATTTGGAGGTGGGAATTGGGCCATTGCGGGCTCGTGGCCTTGAGCCAATCCACAAGTGAGTCACCGGCTTCAATGTCCACTCCGGCCTGCTTGTAGTCGATTGCCACGAGGACTCCTTTATTGTTTGAGAAGTGGGCCAGAAGTTACCACCGGAAGGTCTAGTTTTCAACCTTTTGAAAGAAGCTTCATTCTATCCTTTTCTGGGAGCCCTTAGACTAAAAACATGAATGGAAATCGCCTTCTTGCCCTGATTTTAGCCACTTTGACCTGGGGACTGCCTGCTTCTTTTGCGGAGACTTCTGGGACTGGGGAGTCCGTCCTTCTTGCCCAGTTTGATGCGGATGACTCCTTTGACCCTTTTGCGGACTACAGTGAGTTCGAAGCCGCGGAAGATGAAGAGGCGGACATCAATTTTTTCAGGAATGGGCGCTTTATCACCATGGGATTTTTTGGGGGGATGAGAAAGTGGACCGAAGGTTTGGGGGGGCTCTTGAATTCTTCCAGTCCCCACTTTGGATTCTTTTTGTCTTACTTTTTTGATTTGCGCTTTGCGCTTCAGTTTAGCTATTTGACTGGGGACCACAGCTTTAGCGTGAAGTCATTGCCTGGAACCGTGGCCACCGGAAATGTAGGCGTTCAGAACTTTGGATTGGATTTTAAGTTTTATATGAACACTCAAAATGTAACCCGAGGGTTGGCCGCCTTTAACCCCTATTTTATTGCGGGGATTTCTCAAGTTTACCGAACCACAAAGGTGGACGGCGTGACGGGTTTCGGCAAGGACACGGCCATGGGTTTTGATTTGGGCGGTGGGATCGAACTTCCCATGCTTCAAAACAAAATGTTTTTTGGCGCCCAGGCCATGTATCAGTTGGTGTCATTTAAGGATGAAAATACCGAGTTGGTTTTCGACAATCAGGAACGCACCGGAATTTATCCCACCGGCGACAGCTACACCCTTCTTGGAATTCTGGGCGTGAATTTTTAGAGCTGTCGCTATCGACTCCGCCCGCATTTGCCGTTCCAGCAAACCGCTTCCCGCTTACCGGAAGCCCTCCTTTACAAACAAAGACTTGAGGAATCACTTTTCAAAAAAAATCGTAACTCTTGTTTTACTGGCCTTTCTTCAAATTCTTTATTTGTAAATCCGGACACACCCCTCCGTGGGTTCTACCCGCATTTGCCGTTCCGGCAAACCGCATCCCGCTTGCGGGAGGTCCTTCTTTACAAACAAAGAATTTAGAAAAACTCCACCAAAGAAACGGTTACTTATTTAAAGCTGTCTTTTTACGTTTTTGTTCACTCAACTCCGACGTCGGAGTCGCCACTTCTCACTTCTCTTTTTCTCATTGCTCAAAATTGTATAGCTCCAAAATTCTTCTTCGCAAATCCGGACACACCCCTCCGTGGGTTCAGCCCGCATTTGCCGTTCCGGCAAACCGCTTCCCGCTTGCGGGAGGTCCTTCTTTACAAACAAAGAATTTAGAGAAAGACCACCAAAGAAGCGGTTACTTATTTAAAGAAGTTTTTTAAGTTTTTGTTCGTTTCACTCCGACGTTGGAGTTGCCACTCCTCACTACTCAAGAAATATCCCTCCGTGCAACCGAACCTCTTAAGGCTATTTTCTCGTACCCGAATTCCTTCATCGCTTCTCGCTGATTGCAGTGAAAGCACAAGAGCCTTAGATTCTCTTTCGTAGAACATCCACCCTTTGCAAACGGCCGGACATGATCCATGTTCAAATTGTGCTGGCTGCCACACTTCTGGCATCTTCCATCGTCTCGCCTCCAAACCTGAAATTTAACTTTTTGAGAAATATATCTGGAAGACTTTTGGATCCTGGATTTTCCACTCCCCTTAGAACCGGCCACATCATCCCTCGTTTGAACTTGCAACTCCGACGTCGGAGTTTGATCTGATTGCCCGTTTCTCTTTCCAAACTTTTTAACTTTCAACGTCTCAACAGAAAGACCACACATACATTCAATCAAATCGGCCAAATTCATGGGAATAGATTTGGCTCCCAACAAGGATCTCACTTCCTCCATTTTTCGCTTAAGCTCCTCTGACACAAGGATTCGATACTCCACATGGGTCTTTGTAATCTGGCGCTCCCGTTCTTTAGGCAAAGGCACTTCTGGGCTAAGACTCAAAAGAACCTTTTGCCCCTCCCTGGCCGATTTGTTTTCAAGGCTTTCCAAAATCTGAAGCTTATCTGGAAGAATTTTTATGTTTCGCCGACCCTCGTTGATGGTCATTGAAGACTCTTTCCGGCTGGCCTGCTTTTTAATTTCTCGAAAATAACTTTGCGCTTGAGAAATGTTGCTAAGGCTCAATCTTCCATTCTCAATTTTTTGTTCGATTTCGGGAAGCTCCCTTAGCAGTCGCATGGCTTGAATGCGACGTCCCGCTTGCCCCTCACTGTATTTGAGTTCTTTAACGGCATATTCGAAAAGACTTTTGCATCCCAAGTCACTAAAGAGTTTACGACGCTCCACCTCGCGAAGGTGATGAAGAATTTTGACCAGAGTGTTGCGCTCCGATTGGATCAGTTGTTTGGTTTGAATAAGAAGGTCGTTGTCATTGAGGTGTTTGAGGTTCACAAAAATCTCCCTTTAAAACGTTTAGGAGTTTATATCATGAGAATTTTGAAGATGATTTTCACAAAGTCGCAGCTTTCTCCTAGACGACCTTTAAACCAACCCCATTGCCCGAAGAATGATTGCAATTAATAATTGATCAAATTTTTTAAACTTTAAGGCAAAACGATTCTTACAGCGCAATCACGACGGTCAAAAAAACTGTCAAAGAAATTTATGGAATAGAAACTATTACAAGAAATGCCGTCTCTTTGATGGCCTTTCTCTTAATTCTTTGTTTGTAAATCCGGACACATCCATCCATGGGTTCTACCCGCATTTGCCGTTCCGGCAAAACGCTTCCCGCTTGCGGGAGGTCCTTCTTTACAAACAAAGAATTAAGAGAAAGGCCATCAAAACGATGGATTGCTATTTTTTTAAAACGCGTCTTCAAAACAAAAAAATCAATCTCTTTTACAAATCCCAGTCCGGATCTTGCTTGTAGATCTCAAAAGGATCGAATTGAAACTTTCTATGGTTCTCTTCCCGATTGTATTTTTGAATTTCTTCATAAGCCATAAAGCCGTGCTGCAGAATTGCTTTGGTCCAAATGTCCGAACGCTCCGAAGCTGTGAATGATCTTCTTTTGTTCTCTGCATAGTTGCAAAAACTCAAAAAGTTGCCGCGAATCCCCTCTAGCGTTTCGCATTCCTTATAGCTGCGCCAACTGAATCTTGCATTGATGACCATGGACTTCTTGGGGAAATAGATATCCCCATGTTCATTCGCAAAAGCCTTTCTTAAAGCACGTGCCGCAATCACTTTTAAAACACGATCTGATGCCGAAGCTCTCAAACTCTTTAAGAGAATCTTTCCATTTTCCACATGAAACTGAAAATACACATGACCTGTGTGGTTGTACTCCGACAGGTAGGGATTGCGTTCAATGTTTCGATGAATCGCTCGCCATAAGGATTCGGCGAATGAAATCTGTCTCGTTGTGAGCTTCCGATTTCTAACAAATCCTATTCCATCATAGGATTTTGAATTGGTCCAATCACTGGACTCTTCAGAATCCGAAGACTTTGTCTTTCCAGGTTTCAAATTTGAAAATGAAAATTGTGATTTGAGTTTCTTTAAAGAAATCTTTGATCGAGAGAGATTTTTTGTCGATTTCAATTGGCGCTCTTGAACCTTTTTACTGTGAGATAAATCCTTGCCAGCTTCCACAACTGATTTTGGAGTGCTTTTAATTTCGATCCACTGAAGGGTCTGCTTAGGGACTTTGGAGGATTCCTTGGAATTTAGAAATAGGGAGAAAAGAAGAACATGAACTCCCGCAGAGAATAAGACAAAAGGAACCCATATGTTCTGATTTTCACTCTGCACTTGTCGAGTTTTACAAAACGCAATTTCCTGGTCAACGAAAGACCACAGATGAAAGAATCTTCATTTCACTTTCACGACTGAAGTCTATCGCAGCGCTACTCCGACGTCGGAGTAGCGTAACCAAAATTTTAAAAGGTGACTTCAAAAAATAACCGTTTCTTTGGTGGTGTTTCTCTAAAGTCTCTGTTTGTAAAGAAGGACCTCACGCAAGCAGGATGCGTTTTGCCGGAACGGCAAATGTGGGTAGAACCCATGGAGGGGTGTGTCCAGATTTACAAATAAAGAATTTAGAGAAATACCACCAAAGAGAGATTTAAAATTTTTTAAAATAGATTTTTTCTAAGTTCCTTGTTTGTAAAGAAGGCCCTCCCGCAAGCAGGATGCGGTTTGCCGAAACGGCAAATGCGGGTAGAACCCATGGAGGGGTGTGTCCAGATTTACAAATAAAGAATTTAGAGAAATACCACCAATGAGAGATTTAAAATTTTTTGAAATAGAGTTTTTCTAAGTTCCTTGTTTGTAAAGAACTTAGAGAAGGGCCTCCAACGGGACACGTTCTTGAAAAAATTCTTCTATGCTAATGCGAACTAATCCCCTGGATATTTCACATTATCATTTAAAAAATCTGTAATAAATTTTCTTTTGGGTTCAATTTTCTCGCTGTAGAAATGAGCCGTTAAGTCAAATCTTTGAGAGCCCGCTGCCACCTGGTAGCGAAATCCTTTTTGCTCTTGGGCAAGAAATAGAGCAAAACTTTCCGCCCAGTCTTCCCCTGGATGCTTAGACGCATAGGTGGACATAAAAGTGGATTCCATAATTCCACTAAAGATTTCTATGAGAGACGCCGGGTTTAGAAACTGACCCCCACAGAAATAGAAGCAAATGTCTTTTCGAAACGGGAAGTCCGAAGAAGGTTTTGGCGTCTGAATGTCTTTCCAGGACAACTCACCCCAACTTCCAGGAGTGGGGCGACAATCCCCCACGGGTTCCCAGGTCCCTGGAGATGTTTCCTCATAATGGCAATCGTAAACTCTGTTCAATTGATTTGAAAAATCAAAGAGATGTCCGAATTCATGGTCCAGCACATAATCCAGGAAAAATTCTTTCTCATTGCGATTTGAGGTGTATTGCAAAATTCCAAGGCGAGGGGAATCCAACGATGTTGTCCCTCCAAAGCTGGTTTCTTCCTTCCAGGAGAGCCATTCATCAAAGGTTCTCTCCGAATTCAAGACTTCCTCTCGAATCCCTATTGCTCCAGAGATAACTTCTCCTTGAGGTCCAATAAGAGGACTCGCAAATGCCGTCGCAAAAAATTGTTTCTCCACCCAAATGTGGTCCAATCGGCAATACATTTTTTGAATCAATTCAGACGACCGGTCAAAATGACCTTCAAAATAAGACGCAAATCGCCCTTCGTCAGGCAGACAAGGCCGGTCACGCACATCTGGGTGCTCTTCATTAGGTGGGTTCACATAACAAACAAGGTCTTTAATTTTTTTCCGACACTCCTCAATCGAGGGCTCGCTGGAAAATACCTTTGTTTTTCCATTTGGATCATGGGAAACAATCACATCAAAAATGGTAGTTTCTGAAAAAGATACTCTCCCAAAAAAAGCACTTAATGCGATTAAAGAAAATAAAAAAGATCTCATCCCACACCCCTTTTAAAATTGCACTGATCCTCCACTGCAATTCCCCCAAGATCAACCCCATAATCTGAAGCGTCGCTTTTAAAGCCGGCAAATCATTTCGTAGGCACCGCAGCAAAGCCGACGCCCCAATTTAGAAATTTTGAAAAGGTCTGGTCAAATTGGTTTTTCTCCTTTTAAAAGCATAAAAGGAGATGGGGTAAACATGAAGTTTTTGATCTTGTTGGCGTTTTTCTATTTGAGTCTCCCTTTGGGACGCGCTTCCGAAAATGAGGTCTGGATACCGGCACAGAAGATCAATGACAAATTCATAAGTGCCTATTTGACCAATGGAAATCAGTGGTGCTCTCCAGCGACGCTCATTGGACCAAACGTATTCCTCACCTCTGCTCATTGCCTCCCATTGATAGGTCATTCCAAGAAGATTCAAATTGTCGGCTTGAATAATAATCAGAAGGTTGCCATTCGAAACACCTACTCACATGACTCCATAATTTCTGAAGACGAATTCTTTTCTGGAGAAGAATGCAAAAATACTTTTGAATCCATCAATGACAAGTCTCAACTCAAACCTTCTGAACTCTTGAAATGCTGGTATTCAGGCGGAAAGAGCGATGTTGCAATCATAGTTACAGAAGCAGACTTTACTGCCCCCATGTTCTCCATTTCATCCCGTAAAATTGATTCTGGTGAACAAATATCTTTCTTGAGATATGCTGACGGCTGCGGAGGAGAAGTTGGAAACTATAGCCTCGCTCAATTGGATGTTTTTGGATTTCAAAAAAATCAGATGGTTTTGAATGGCAATCATCAAAATGGCTCTACCGTTAAAAACTGCGGCGGTTCAGGAGGCCCCTATTTCTCAAAAAAATTAGATGGATCTGTAGAAGTTATTGGCCTTCATTCAGCAGGAACAAGAGCAAATCTTGAACTTACTATTTATGGGAAGAGAGTTTTCTTGCCTGCAAATTTTTTAGGCGGTACTCATTTGAGATCCCAGGAAGTTTGGCAATGGCTAAATCAAATTGCCGCAGAAAAGAATCTAAAAATTTGTGGCGTCAACTTTCCCTGCCAACCCGTTTTCTTGCCAATTTACTGATTGGATTCTTTCCATCGCACGACCTAAACCTATCGTAGCTCCACTCCGACGTCGGAGTGATCGCGAAAAAAACACTAAATCCCAATGTTAAAAACAGGGAGGAATTTGATCGGGCCGTTGGACACCAAGTTCACAAGACCCAATTGAATGCCGTGCAAATTGTCCGTGGAATTCCACAAGCCAATTTGAAACCCATAAACGGTCTTCGCGGAATTCACCATCCCCAATTGAAATCCCGCCATGGTCTCCGTGGTGTTGAACAATCCCAACTGAACTCCGCCAAGAACCTTTGCACGATTGATCATACCCGACTGACCCCCATACACATTCATCTTCTCTGCCCAGTTTCCGATCCCCGAAACTTGAAAACCATAAACGCTTCCCGCTCCACCTTGAACGTTTGCACCCAACGCCAACTGAAGCCCCACAATCAAACTTTCACCTTGGTTTAAATTTAAAAGTCCGGCCGCTTGAATTCCGTAAACTTGAGTTTTTCCGTAGTTCCGGTTGAAGACTCCCGAAAAAGCAAATCCAGCAAATTCTTTGTCCGAAATTCCACCAATCAAGTTGAAATCTCCCCCCTTCATCTCGCCGTGAGCCGCCCAACCGGGATTGATGCGAAAACCATAAACAGATTCTTCCCGAGCAGGAATTTGCAGAGGAGGAAACAGTCCTTCACCAAAAAACACAAAAGACCAAGCGCTCTCAGAAAGCACCAGCAAAGCAATCACCAACAGTGAACGAAATGTTCGAATTCCCATATCCCCTCCCCCAAAAGAAAATGGTAAAGGGAAGGTGCAAAGAAAACAAGAAGCGGGATTTAAGAGAATAGCGCCCAAGCTTGTAGAGCCAACGCAATCACAATCAATGGAGTCGCCACAAAACGCATCACAAACAACCAATGACTGTACAGAAGCGCTGAAGAGCCCGACTCAGTCTGTTCAAATTCCTTAGAGACCAGCTCTTGGCGCAATTTCCAACACACCATTTGAGAAATAAAAAGGGCCACCAATGGAAGTGCCCAATTGATCAGAATCATATCCCAAAGCCCAAGCAGTCCCACTTTTCCAATGCGCACAAAACTCAAAAGATTGCTACTCAATGCAGGCAATAAAGCCACAAGCAAACAAAATGAAGTCACTCCAATGGCACTGATTCGCCGAGGCACACGGCGAGTTTCCCTTAAGTTTGCAACCAGGGTTTCAAGAAGTCCGATGCTTGCTCCAAGAGACGCCAAATACAAACACAGAAAAAATCCCACGCCAAACAAAAGCCCTCCGGACATGGATCCAAACAACTCTGGCACCGTCTTAAAAAACAAGTCAGGTCCAATGACCTTTTGATCCCCCATGAGGATCAAAGGAAAAATCACAATTCCGGCCAGCACTGAAATCACCGAGTCCAAAGTGGCCACCCGAAGACCTGCCAATGGCAAATAGGACTCATCTCGCAAATAACTTCCAAAGGTCACCATGGTTCCAAATCCGATGCTCAAGGTGAAAAACACATGGCCAATGGCCTGAGCCGGAGACGAAATGGAAAGTTTTGAAAAATCCGGATAAATCAAAAATCTCAACGCTTCCGCGGCAGAATCCAAACTCAAAGATTTGTAAACCATCAGCCCAAGAAGCAACGCAAAGACCGGCATGGCATATCCCACCCACCGCTCTAAACCGTGCTCCAAATCTTTTCCCACAATCACACCGATCACAATCAAGTGAAGACCGGTCAAAAGGATCTGAAGCCATCCGTTGTTCATCAATACGCTCAAGCTTTCAGGACCATTAAAAACAGAAATGCCCACAAAGCCTAAGAAAATTCGAATCAAAAAGTGCAACACCCAACCACTGATCACTGCGTAGTAAGACAACACCAGAAGATTTAAAATCATCGAGGCCCAAGCCAAAGACTTGTAAGAAGATTTTTCCACTCGACTTAAACTGTCTGAAGACTTCGTCAAACTTCGAACGATGTGACGTTCCCCAATCATTTTTAATGTGGCTGGAAACAAAGAACTTCGAGAAAGCTTTCCAAGCAACAACTCTCCGATCAAAAAAGGCAGTCCGATCAAAAACGCAGAGGCCAAATAGAGAAGCACAAAAGCCCCGCCCCCGTTTTCGGCCGCCACATAGGGAAACCGCCAAAGATTTCCAAGGCCGAAGGCCGAACCCACTGCCGCCAAGTAAAATCCAAGCCGCGTTCCCCAAACGGGAGATTTGTTCGACGAAGAAGACAACTTACGGGTTTCCTTCCAACTCTATGGTGTCAAATTCTTCCCCCAAGTCATAGACCACGGAGTCTTCCAACATTTCCTCATCCCAGTAAGCCTCTTCCGGAGCTTCCATTTCTTGAGAGCGCTTCCTTGGAGCCTTTTGCTTTAAGCCTTTAGGCAAAACAAAGATGCGAATGGGAATTCCTTCCAAACCAAATTCTTTTTGAATCTGCTTGGTTAGAAACCTACGGTACGCAGGCGTCACCCCTTTGGGTTGATTTGCAAAGGCAATAAAGCTCGGTGGCTTTTGTTTGGTCTGAGTCAAATAGTAAAATTTGACGTTTTCCGTTCCCCACACCGGAGAAGGTGCTTTTTTGATCACCTCGGTAAAAAACTTATTGAGCTTTGACGTGGAAATTCGAGTTCCTAATTTCTCCCGCACGAATTCAATTTTATCGAACAGAGCATTGATTCCATAGCCTGTCTTTGCGCTGACAAAAACATAGGGAATTGTTGGGAAGAAATGGAATTCTCTTTCCAAATGGGTTTTAAACCACGCCTTGTACTCTTTGTTTGAAACTTTGGCCAAATCCATTTTGTTCACAACCAAAACCAGAGCTTTGTGTTTTTCCAAACAGCTTTCCACGATCCGTGCATCCTGGGCAGTCAGTCCCACTTCCGCATCCACCACCAACAATACCAATTCGCTGCGATCCACGGCATCTCGAGTTTTAAAGGTTCCAAGAGTTTCCAAATCGCTGGATCTTTTTCCGGCCTTTCGAAGACCGGCCGTATCCGAAAGAAAATAGGTTTTTCCTTCAAATTCAAATGGCTCTTCTACGCTGTCCACCGTGGTTCCCGCGATGGTCGAAACCAGCATGCGCTTTTCTCCAAGCAGCAAGTTGGCCAAAGAACTTTTCCCTGCATTGGGCTTTCCCACCAAACTCAACCGGAAACCTTCGATTTTTTCTTCGGTCTCTTCTTTAGAGTACTCCAAAATCCACTCGACGATTTCATCCACATTGAAGTTGTTCTCAAAAGAGGCCGGAAGCAGGTCCACACCCCATTGATAGAAATCTGCCAAATAGGTTTCAGGCTCAAGGCTTCGATCACATTTGTTAACGACCACCAAAAAGGGCTTATCAAGTTCGTTCACCTGACGAAACACCTGTTGGTCTTCAATGGTCATTCCTTCGCGCCCATCCACAATAAGAACAATCAAATCCACATTCTCCAAATAATTAGAGACGCGGTCTTTGATCAACATGGAGATTTCATCTTCACGATCCGTCAATCCCCCGGTGTCCACCACTTCGAAGCCTTTTCCCCACCAATCCGTAGGTTCGATCAAAAGGTCTCGGGTCACCCCGGGCTCGTTTTTCACCATGGCTCTTCGCGATCGGGTCAGCCGATTGAACAAGGAAGATTTTCCCACATTGGGTCTTCCCACCAATGCCACTCGTGGAAGTTTAATGTTGAGGCTGGACATATCCAAGCTCCTTCATCACATGGGAACTGCGATCCCAGTTTTTGTACGCACTGACTTTCAAATCCAAGAAAACTTTTGTGCCCACGAGCTTTTCGATTTCTTTTCGCGCCTTCATTCCAATTTCTTTGATGAGTGCCGCTTTTCGACCCACTACAATGGAAACGTGATTTTCTTTGGAAACCAAGATTTCACAAAAAATACGGGTGATTTTTGGAGAGCCTTCGTCAAACAACAAAGGTCGAACAGCAATCCCAAAAGGAACCTCTTGATGAATCAACTCAAAACACTTTTCCCGAATCACCTCCACGGTCAATTCTTTTACTGTCGACGGCGTGTAAAGATCTTCCAAAAACAAAGGCGCCGGTGAGTTGGGAATTAAGCTTGGTAAAACATCTAAGATCTTCTCTTTGAGTTCGACCTGATCCCCTTTGGTGGAAGAAGATCCACTGACAATGGGAACCCCCAGGGATTCCAAATCATTTCTTAAAATTTGTGGCCGGTGAAGAAGTGGCAAATCGGTTTTGTGAATCACCACCATGTAGGGCTTTCCGGATTCTTTGGCCAACTCCACAATTTCCATCAAACGCTTGGGCTCTTTTTCATCGATGTTCAAGACGCAAATCAATACATCCGAGTCCCGAATCACATCCAAAGCCTCTTGGTGAAGAAACTCATGCAGGCCTTTTTTCGCAGAAATCAACCCTGGCGCGTCCACAAACACCGCCTGATATTCTTTTGTGGAAAGAAGCCCCACCTGACGGCGGCGCGTGGTCTGGGGTTTGTCAGAAACAATGGACACCTTCTCGCCCACAAGTGCATTCATCAATGTGCTTTTTCCAGAGTTTGGCAGACCAATCAGGCCTACAAATCCCGCACGGTAATTTTCATTTTTCAAAGCTTCAGTTTCCACGATTTTCTATTCCTTCCAATTTTGACTTTAATTCTTCCAAATTTAAATTTTCTAATGCGGACTGTGCGGAATTTTGTTCCGCTTCTTTCACACTGGCCCCATGTCCTTCACCCAAATTTTGGTGAAGGAAGTTCACTCGAACAAAAAATGTTTTGCTGTGATCCGGTCCTTCTTCTCCCAAACGTTCATAGGTGGGCGTTTGACCGAAATATTTTTGAAGTTCTTCTTGAAGTTGAGATTTCCAATCGGAGTGAGAGTTTTTCAGAATGTCTTCCGAAACCAGTTCCTCTTTAAAGAGTTCCGAGACAAAATTCACCAAAGCCTTCTCACCCAACTCCAGATAAAGGGCTCCCATCAATGCCTCCAAACAGGAAGCCACCACACGAGGCGAACAGGATTCTCTTTCGCTGCGTCCACGAAGAATTCTTTTTTCAAGCCCAAGATCAGCGCCCTTTTCAGCAAGTCTGCGGGTGCTCACCAAGTTGGATCGAGCCTTTGTCAAAAAGCCTTCGTCTTTTTCGGGAAAATTTCGATAAAGCTCGCGAGCCACAACGGCACCCAAACAGGCATCGCCCAAGAACTCCAAACGCTCATTGTCCACCCAGTGGGATTTGGATTCGTTGATGTAACTTTTGTGAGTAAAAGCCCGTTCGAAAAGGTCTGAATTTTTGAACTCTTCTGGAAGTTGCTCCAAAAGAGGGGGAAGGTCTTTCGAGATCATAAGGTCATCCTGGCGAAACGCGCCAACGTTTAAAATTACTCAATCGGTGTATCAAGGTTATGGCAACGCGTCAACTTTGCGAGAAAAACCTACAACAGGGTGCCTAAAAACACGGGATCCAAGCCAGGACGTCGATCTGGAAGGATCTCTTTCATTTCAAGACGGACTTCTCCATCTCCGGCACCCGAAACCTGGAAGTCTTTTGAAGGCCTGGGCACTTGAACGGTCAGATAGTCCCGGGTCAGAAATTTTAAAAATTCTGGATCATTGGAGCTCAAGGGAAGCCCCAACTTGCTCGCTCCCAGCTGCTTTGGAGCCTTTTGATAGATGCGCTCCTGACTGAGTTGTCGAAGCTGCCGGGCCCGCTCTTTCTTGACGGCTTCCGCAATTTGTCCGTCCAACCGCGCCGCATAGGTGCCCGGTCTTTTTGAATAGGAAAACACGTGAACGCGACTCCAAAAGGAATTTTCCAAATCTTTCAGCGCACCCAGGAATTCCTCTTCTGTTTCCGTGGGAAAGCCCACAATCAAATCCATGCCTACATAGGCTTGGGGCAAGGCCTTTTCGATGCGCGCAAACGCGTCCAACACTTCTTCCCGTCCATAACTTCGCTTCATCAGTTTCAACACTCGAGAATTTAAATGCTGAATGCTCATGTGAAAGTGAGGACAAAGGCGATCGTTGTCTTTGTAAAGATCCAGCAAGCGATCACTCAACTCCACAGGCTCCAAACTGGAAATCCGAAACCGGGGCATTTGTGTTTTTGAAAGCAAAGCTTCAACCAAATCTTCAAGCCTTTGATTTTCGTCTTCATAGTCGCCAATGTGCACACCGGTGATCACCACTTCACGAAAGCCCTGAGCGTAGAGCTCATTCACCCGTCCAATCAGATCTTTGACCGATACGCTTCGACTTTTTCCCCTTGCAAAGGGAATCACACAAAAGGTGCAAAAGCTGTTGCACCCATCTTGAATTTTTAAAAATGCCCGCGAATGGGAAGACTCCAGTCCTCCTCCGGCCTCTAAATCCTCTTTTTTAAAGATGTTGGATTTAAAAACCTTAGACGTGAGTTTTCCTTTGTAAAAATCCTCAATCAAAAATTCCAATTGGCCTTTGTGAGAGTTGGCCACGACCAAATCCACGGCTGGCATTTTCTCAAAAGCTTCGGTGTCGACCTGAGCCCCACAGCCCGTGACCACCACCAATCCAAAGGGATTTTGAGATTTGATCTTTCGCGCCTGCTTCAAGGCTTCTTTGGTGGCCGCTTCCGTCACCGCACAGGTGTTTAAAATAAAAACTTGAGGAGCCTTTGAACTTTCAAAACCCTTGGCTTGAAAGCGCTTTTCCAAAAGACCGGAGTCATAAGTGTTGACCTTGCAGCCATAGGTTTGAATGGAGAAGGACTTCAAAGGATCCATCCTCCGCCCATCAATTGGGAGCCTTTGTAAAATACCGCCGCCTGACCTTTTGTGATGGCTCGCTGAGGTTCGACAAATTGAAGTTCCACTTCTTTTTCATCCACCTTTTTCACCAAAGCCAGAGCACCTTTGTGCTGAAAGCGAATCTTCACCCGGTACTGCTCGCCTTCTTGAATGGAATCCAACCAATTGGTCCGCGCAATTTTTAAAGACTCTCCGTACAGATGTTCTTCATCCCCAAGCCACACATCTCCAGACGAGGGATCAATTTTTACCACGTAAATGGGTTCACCGGTGGCCACTCCCAAGCCTTTTCTTTGTCCAATGGTGAACTGGTGAAAGCCTTCGTGAGATCCTAAAATTTCGCCCGTCGGATAACGAAGTAAACGTCCCGGATGAAGCTGTTCTTTGGGCACACGCTCTTCAATAAAGTTTTTGTGACCTTTGTTTCCGATAAAACAAATGCCCACAGAGTCCTTTTTGCGTGCCACAGGAAGTCCGTACTCCTCGGCCATTTGCCGAAGCGCGGGCTTTCGCAAGTGCCCCACCGGAAACAAAATGTGCTTTAAAAGTTCAGGCTTTAGAGTGAACAAAAAGTAAGTTTGATCCTTCCAGCTGTCTTCACTGGAAACAATTTGCGGACCATTGCCGGTTTCCACAATTTGGGCATAGTGGCCCGTGGCCACATAATCACAGTTGAGCTCTTTCATCTTCTGAAAGAGATGATCAAACTTCAAATAGGTGTTGCAGTTCACACAAGGAATGGGTGTTTTGCCCTGAAGGTAAGAATCCACAAAATCATCGATGACAAAGGATTCAAATTTTTCTTCGCAGTTGATCACATAAAAAGGAATGTCCAAAACATCACACACCGCACGGGCGTCATCCACATCCGTGCTGGAACAGCAGGTCCCATGACCTTCTTCAATGTCACAAGTATCCGCAGAATAATCCCAAACCTGCATGGTGGCCCCAATCACTTCATAGCCTTGCTCCACAAGAAGAGCCGCCGCCACAGAGGAATCCACACCCCCACTCATAGCTACCAAAACTCTGGGCTTTCGATCGTTCACAGAACTTTCCTTTGATGTTTTAAGCATGGAGTGAATGCCCTTCTTGTTTCAACTGCCGAAGCCTTTGAACCGTCAACTTGAGCACCCCCACAAAATCTTCCATTTCCTCAAGGGTGTTGCCACGGCCAAAGCTCACACGCAAAGAACTTTGTGCTTCTTCTCTGGAGTATCCCATGGCCAGCAAAGCGGGCGATGGTTCTGGACTTCCTGCACTGCAGGCCGCTCCGGTGCTGACCGAGAATCCTTCCACATCCAAATTCATCAATAGAGTTTCACCATCAACCCCTTGCAAAATCAAATTGGAGGTGTTGGGCACGCGCAAAGAGTCGGCTCCAATAATGGAAACTCCTTGGATTTCGGTTTTCACCTTTTGTTCAAATTGATCTCTTAAATTTTGCAAAGCTTCCAATTCCATTTCCTGTTGAAAACCTTCACAGCGATGCCCAAGGCTTGCAATACTCAAGAGGTTTTCGGTTCCGGCGCGACGTCCGCGCTCTTGTCCGCCTCCAAAAATGTGGCTTTCCAACGAGGTTCGCTTTTTCACAAAAGTCACTCCCACACCTTTGAGTGCGTAGAATTTGTGACCTGAAAAGCTGGCAAAATCAACTCCCCAATCCTTCACATCCACCATGGACTTCCCAAGACTTTGAACCGCGTCCGTGTGAAAGAAAGCTCCCACTTCATGGGCTTTCTTTGCCAAATCTTTGATCGGAAAGATGCAACCGGACTCGTTGTTCGCATACATGATCGAAACCAATGCCGTGTTTTCGCTCAGAAGATTTTCATACACCTCTTCATCCAACTGTCCCTGACGATTCACAGGAACCACGTCCACCTGCACGCCTCGCCTTTTTAAAAACTCCGCGGTTTTTAAAATGCTTGGATGCTCTACAGCCGAAATGATCAATTGATTGCGTTTAGAAGTTGTCTTTCCATTCCAACCTTGCCCCGTTTGAATCCAATTAAAGATTCCTTGGAGAACCATGTTGTTGGATTCCGAACCTCCAGAAGTAAAAACAATCTCTAAGGGGTCTGCATTTAAAAACTTCGCCACGGATTTTCGGGCCTGTCGAAGAAGAGCTTTGGGACCCCGGCCGTCGGAATGAATGGAGCTGGGATTGCCAAACACCTGGCCCCAGGTCGAGAGCAGAGCAAGCACTTCCGAATCAACGGGAGTTGTTGCGTTGTGATCAAAATAGGCTCTAGAGCCTCTGTCTTGGAATGCACCCATGGGCTATGACTTGTAGCATAAAAAGTCCCGGACGAAAAGCCAGAACCCTACAAACTCCGATCAAGTTTGCACCGGATCTTGCCGATTTTCCTAAGAGATGGAAGTGAAAAACCCTTGGGAAAAACCCTTACATATTGAAGCCAAAGACATTGCGGCTTGGGAAGCAGAAGCGCCCGCCAATGTGCCCCTTTTGGTTTGGGCTTTGACCGAGAGGAAAATTGACTTTCAAAAGTACGCCCAATGGGCCATGAATCATTACGAACTTCCACTTCTCAAGTCTGAGTTTTTTACAAAAAATCCCACTTCAAACCTTATTGATCAAATGGAATCCAGTCCGTGGATGGTTCCTCTTGGAAGCTGGGAAGGGCTCACCTATGTGGGCTGTGTGGTTCCTCCTCCGGATGGGGAGCCCGGTTTGGTTTATGTTTTGGCGGATCCTTTGGATTTAAAACGCCTTTACGACAGTCACTTCGAAGTGATTGAAGATGTTGCCGATCACGAAGCTGAAGAAGCAATTGAAGAAATTCTGGAACCCCCATCTCTTCCAGAAAATGATTCTCCCGTGGAAATGGATGCCCCTCAGGGATTGGTTTTGAACCTCTCTTCCGAGACTGCGCCAGACTCCCCAGCCCCCATAGATCTTCTGTCTGAAGAAGATCTGAAAGAGCCCCACTCTCAAGAAGACGAAGAAGTCACTGTCTTTGAGGCTCCGGAAGGACTTTCTTTTGACGAAATTCCTTCTGCCCCCTCCTCAGAGGCGGAAGAGGTTTTGAGCGAAACTTCTCTTCCAGAAGTTCCCGAAGGAATGAACCTCGAAGCAGAAGAGCATGTGACATCCGAAGAAGATCTTGTCGAAGAGGAACCTGCAGAGCCCACCGTGGCCGCAGAGATTCCTGAAGATCAATGCTTTTCAGACAGTGAGTCTGAAATTCCCATAGAATTTTGGGAACAGGTCAAAGAAAGCTTTTCCCACGCCGCTCTTTTTCATAATGAAGGAGACGCGTTCAATTTGTTTTGGAAGGATGGGGCGGAGACTTCTGCCACCTCACTCCCCGCTCAAAAACCAAGCCTGCTTCGCATCGCTCAACGCACCCAAAAGCCTTACTTTGGCTTTGTGGTGAAAAACGAAGTCCACGATGAAATTTTTAAAACTTGGGGGATGAGTGACTATCCGGCATCGGTCACAGCAATGAGTTTGGAGCTCTCCAGTGGTTCGGCCATCTTGCTGTTGTTTGGATTTCTGGAAGAAAATTCTGAGGAACTTTCCCGGGCTCAAGAGCTTTGCGAAAAGTTAGAGAGTCACTTTAAGTCTTCATCTGAAAAAGCGGCCTGACGCGGATTTCACGAACATCTTCCTTGGCGCCTTTCTTTAAATCAATCACATAAACTTTGCTGCGCTGACTTTGATAAAAACTTTCCTCGATGCGGTTGGACCACTCTAAAAAGCAAAGATGATCCGAGTCTGCAAGCACTTCGAAAAAGCCACTGGATTCCAAATCCTGATCGTTTTCCAAACGATAAAGATCCATATGATCCACCACAATCTTTGGAGTTTTGTACTGATGATGAAGGGCAAAGGTGGGCGAGGAAACTCCTTCTTTGGAACCGCCAAGCCACTGGACAACTGCCGACACCAAGGTGGTTTTTCCAGCCCCCATTTCACCGGACAAAAGGATCAGATTGGGTTCGGAAAACAAATCCCCGTGGGCAGCCACCCACTGGGGCAAATCCTTCAGAGCGACCGACTCAGGAGACATGCTTTTGAAGGTACTCGGCAATTTCTCCGGCCAAAGAAGAAATCTTCCGCTCGTTGGGACCTTCCACCAAGATGCGAACCACGGGTTCGGTCCCTGACATGCGCACGAAGACGCGCCCTGCTCCGTCTAAAGCTTTTTCCACCTCTTCTAACTTTTCTTGAAAGCCGGGAACTTTGCTCAAATCCACCCGTTTGGAAACTTTGGTGTTGATCAAAACCTGTGGAACGTCGTCCATAATTTTTCGAAGTTCACTGAGGGGCTGTTTGGTTTCGCGCATCACTGACAAAACATTGAGTGCGGCCACGCAGCCGTCCCCGGTGGTGGCATGATCCAAGTGAATGATGTGACCAGATTGTTCTCCACCCAGGCTTAAGCCTTCGGCGCGCATAGCTTCCACCACATATTTGTCGCCGACGTCCGTTCTTAAAACCGAAATGCCGTGCTTCTTCATGGCCAAATCAAAACCCACATTGGACATTTGAGTGGCCACCACTTTGTTCGACCGAAGCTTTCCATTGTTCTTGAGGAAAATGGCGCAAATGGCGAGAATGTGGTCTCCATTGAGAATTTCACCCTTCTCGTCCACCATGATCACTCGGTCTGCATCACCATCCAAACTGATGCCTACATCCGCCCGGTATTTGAGAACCGCCTCTTGAGTGCGGCTGGGATAAAGTGCGCCGGATTTGTCATTGATGTTGTAGCCTGAAGGTTGATTGCCAAGAACCACCACTTCGGCCCCAAGCTCAGAAAAAATCGCCGGCGCCACTTTGTAAGCGGCTCCGTTGGCGCAGTCCAAAACAATGCGCAAATTTTCAAGGTCTGACAGCAAGGGAAAACTGTTTTTTGCAAAGACGATGTATCTTCCATCCGCATCGTCGATGCGACGGGTGCGCCCGATTTCATCGGTGTCGGCCAAGTGATCATTCAAAGAATCGCTGGCCACCAGCTCCTCAATTTTCTTTTCCATTTCTTGAGAGATTTTGAATCCATCCGGGCCAAAAATTTTAATCCCGTTGTCTCCGTAGGCATTGTGAGAAGCCGAGATGATCACTCCCGCATCCACGCGCATGTTTCGGGCCAAGAAACCAATTCCTGGAGTGGGAAGAGGTCCCGTCAATTGCACGCCCACTCCCATGGAGTTCAATCCACTGCTGAGCGCTTGCTCCAACATGTAACCGGAAAGGCGCGTGTCCTTTCCGATCAAAACCATTCGCCGGTCCCCTTTTCGAGAGGGCTGTTGCCTCAGCAAATAACCCAAAGCCTGCCCTACCTTCATCACCACATCCGGGGTCATGGGATGAGTGTTGGCTGTTCCTCGTATTCCATCCGTTCCAAAAAGCTTCATTTCTCGTCCTCGTTTTCTTTTTTCAAAGGCTGAATCACAGCCACAAATTCTTTGGGATCCACAGAGACCACGCGAGTTCCAATGGGAAGTGCCACATTGTCTGGGGACAGCTGAACGGTAATTTGACCCACCGGCTCTCCGGAAAGATCCACGGTATACACACTGATGCTTTGGCTGAGTTTTTTCAAAGACACTCGAGGGCCCACAACCTCGACGCGCACAAAATCAGGAGCGGGGTGGGCCAACTCGGTGTTTGTGGGAAGCAAAACTTGAAGTTGGTAGTCCTTGGTTAAAACAGAATCTTTGCTTCCAATCATGGAAATCCACAAAACAAACGCCACGGCAAAAGCAATCAACTTGTAACTGAGATTTTCAGAAAAGAATTTCATGAGCCCGCTCCTTGAGAAGAGGACTCTTGCTTTTGCACCTTTTGACCTTTGCGTTTGCCAAACAGCTGAAACAAAGACTGGCGCACATCCGCATGGTCCATATGAGCCGACAAAATTCCTCCATGAGCCCAACTGACGGCCTTTTGCTCTTCACTGACGACAAAAACCGTGGCGTCGGTTTCCTCAGTCAAACCAATGGCGGCTCGATGGCGAGTTCCTAAGTTTTTATCCAACGCTGTATTTTTACTGAGCGGAAGAAAGCAACCTGCAGATTCGATGCGACCGTTCTGAATCAAAATGGCTCCATCATGGAGTGGACTTTCCGGATGAAAAATGGATTGAATCAAATCCGAAGTGACTTCCGCACCCACTGGAACTCCCTCTTCCAAAAAATAATCCAGACTGATTTCATTTTCGATGACCACCAAAGCTCCAAAGCCCCGCTGTGCACAGGCCACCAGTGCCTTTGAAAGTTCATCCACCAGTTGGGCTTCTTCAATCCGAGAGGTGTTTGAAAAGAAAGAGTTACTTCCGATTTGCGCCAAGGCTCTTCGGATTTCTCCTTGAAAAAGGATCACCACAATCAAAAACAGATTGGCAAAAAACTTTTCCAGCAAAAGATTAAAGGTGACCAGTTCAAACCAAATGCTTAGCATGTAAGCCACCGCCAGCACACCAAGACCTGCTAAAATTTGAACCGCTCCCGATCGACGGATCAAAAGCAAAACTTGGTAGACCACGATCCAAACCAAAAACAAATCGATCAGGTCCTGAAATCGAACCTGACCGAGCATGGACCACCAATGGTAAAGATAGGTCATCATTTATTTTGGCCTTCCCGAATTATGCGGTTACCGGACCGGGATTGCCCACGGGGTCTTTTCCACCACCGCTGTCTTGGGTTTTCTTTTCACGAGCTTTTCGTTTGTCCTCTTCTTGAGACTTTTGACGTTCTCTTTCAAGCTCTTCCAATTTTTCACCGCGAGCTTTGCGAACTTCTTCCAAGCCCTTTCCTTCCACCAGCATGGAAACTTCTTCGGCATCGATGGTTTCCCACTCAAGAAGAGCGTCCGCCATGTTGTGAAGAACCTGTTCATTTTCACGCAAGATCTGCAAAGCCTTTTGATGTCCACCGCTGACCAGGGTGAAAATTTCCTCATCAATTTCTTGAGCCTTCGAATCGGAATAATCTTTTTGCGAAGGGTTTTGCATTCCTAAGAACACGGGACCTTCGCGTTTTTCGTAGGCCAAGGGTCCAAGCTTTTCACTCATTCCCCACTCGCAAACCATGCGTCTTGCAAGTTCAGTGGCGCGCTCAATATCATTTCCAGCGCCCGTTGTGTAATCTTCAAAAATCAATTCTTCGGCTGCACGACCTCCAAAAAGAAAGGCAATCATATGAGTGGCTTTGCTCTTTGAAAGGTTCAACTGGTCCTCTTCGGGCAAAGTTTGGGTCAGACCCAAAGCCATTCCTCGAGGAATAATGGTCACTTTATGAATGGGATCCAAACCCGGAAGGGATCTTCCCACAATGGCGTGTCCAGCTTCATGATAGGCGGTGATCTTTTTGTCTTTCTCGCTGATCACCATGGACTTTCTTTCGGATCCCATAATGACCTTGTCTTTGGCCATTTCAAAATCTTCCATTTCCACTTTGGACTTGTTGCCGCGGGCCGCTTGAAGTGCTGCTTCATTCACAAGGTTTTCCAAATCTGCACCGGAAAATCCAGGAGTTCCGCGAGCGATTTTTTCCAAATCCACACCACTGGAGAGCGGTGTTTTTCGAGCATGAACTTTTAAAATCTGCTCGCGACCTTTCAAGTCCGGCTTGTTCACAACCACGCGGCGATCAAAACGCCCTGGTCTTAAAAGCGCTGGATCCAAAACATCTGGTCGGTTGGTGGCTGCAATCAAGATCACGCCTTCGTTGGATTCAAATCCATCCATCTCCACAAGAAGTTGGTTTAAGGTTTGCTCGCGCTCATCGTGACCGCCGCCCATGCCTGCTCCACGATGTCTTCCAACCGCATCAATCTCATCAATAAAGATCAAACAAGGGGCGTTTTTCTTCCCTTGCTCGAAAAGATCTCTCACACGAGAAGCCCCCACGCCGACAAACATCTCGACGAAGTCCGATCCGGAAATGGTGAAAAAAGGCACATTGGCTTCTCCGGCGACGGCTCTGGCCAAAAGAGTTTTTCCCGTTCCGGGAGGGCCCACCATCAAAACGCCTTTGGGAATGCGTCCACCCAAGCGAGTGAATTTTTTAGGATCTTTTAAAAATTCGACGATTTCTCGAAGTTCATCTTTGGCTTCTTCCACACCGGCCACATCTTTAAACGTGACCCGGTGTTTGTTTTCAGTGAGCAAACGGGCGCGGCTCTTTCCAAAAGCCATGGCCTTTCCTCCACCCACTTGAATTTGGCGCATAAAGAACAGAAAAATTCCGATGATTAAAAGAAGAGGCAGCCAATTCAAAAACATGGAAGTGATAAAAGAGCTGTCGTCATTTTGATAATTGGGAGTGATCCCTTTTTTGGTCAAAATCTCAAACGTCTTGTCGCCGGTGTTTGCAGGAATGCGAAATTTTTTGCCGCCATAAACTTTTTCTCCGGCCTCGTTTAAAATGCCTTCAATTTCGTTGGTGGCTTGATGAATCACGATGGAATCGGTCACCACCTGCTCATCATTTACGGCACTGACAAACTTAGAGTAGTTGAAGTCTCTCACCACATTTGAAGCCTGCTTCTGATAGACCTGCACAAACAAAACGCCCATGACAATCAGGAGAGCCCAAAGTGCCAGAGTTTTAGAGGGTGATTTCATTTTGATCCTTTCGACATGTTGATCCGCTGGTGGGAAAAAACCAAGCCCAATTCAAGTTAGGCTACCATGGGGCGCACACTCCCCTCAAATATCATATACAATCTTAATCAAGTCTGGCTGAAGGGCCCATTCGCGATCAAGAAACTTAAATCTGGCCTTTTTCTCGGGTCCGTCAAGGCGCTTCACCAATTCTTTGATCTGACCCGAGGTGTAAGAAGCCACGCCATGCGTGCGAATGTAATCCACCAACAGCTCCATTTTTCGCGGAAGAGACAATCCCAGGTAAATTTCACGGCGAATGCCACCCTTCGTCATGACGTCTTTTTTCCACGGATGTCTTTCTTCAAGGGCCATTTGAGCCATGCGCTGAAAGCTTTTCGAGAGATTTTCTTTCCCTCCCGGACAAAAGCCTTCCAAATCCTCCAGCCACTGCCTCATTTGAACTCTTAAGTTCTCACCCTGATCATTGGAAGGATCCTCCAGCCATTTTTCGCCCATAGATTCTACAAACTGAACCACTTCTGCCTTTTTTAAATTCAAAAAAGGGCGAAGTCTTTTTTGGGGACTGAGGGGCACCATCGCTCCAAGACCCAGTCGAGCGGATCCACGAGCCAACCGCATCATTTGAGTTTCCAAAAGATCCTCAAAATGATGCCCCAGGGCAATGGCCTCCAGTTGGTGTTGCTCTTGCCATTGAATCAACCAGGTGTAGCGGTAAGTGCGAAAGTCCGCTTCACTCTTAAGATGGGTTTCTAAGGGCTCATTGGAAAGAAATTGGAATCCTTTGGAGTCTGCCAGCTCCTTGGCGAGCTGCTGCGCCTGATTGCGAAATTCATTTTGCCGGTGGTCTTTAGAAATCCCGTGGTGGACATGCCCCACTGTGAGCTGGAAGCGAAAGAGTTTTTGAATTTCACTCAGCGCCAACAAAAGCCCCACGGAATCCGCCCCGCCCGAAACCGCCACCAAAATTTTACGGGGCAAGACCGGAACCTCTCTAAGGTCTCGAATCACCTTTTGAAGAAATGACTTTTTAAAATTTGGCTCTTTTCGCGACACCGCTCTTTGCCCCTCTAAAAATCCAGAAGACTTGCCTAAACGTACCTGCCCATTGCGCCGATGAGAAGCTGGAATGCAGAGGAAAAGGAGCTGTGGTCTATGTTTTCGAAAAACGCCAAAATCCTGGTCGTGGACGATATTATCTCGATGCGAAAACAAGTGATTTGGGCTTTGCACTCGCAGGGGTTCAACACCTTTATGGAAGCCGCCCACGGACAAAAGGCCTGGGAAATGCTTCTTCAAGCAGACGCTCCCTTTGATTTGATCATTTCTGACTGGCACATGCCCATGTTGAGCGGCTTGGAGTTTCTAAAAATGGTCCGTTCACACCCCGAGTTTAAAGACATTCCCTTCTTTTTGGTCACTGCTGAAAATGACCCCGCATTGATTCGCTTGGCCCATGAAGAGGGTGTGAGTGGATACATCTTAAAGCCCGTGGACAGCGAAAGCTTGGAAAAGATCTTTCAAAAGCATTTTCAAAAGATCCATTCAGCTGTCTAAAACTTCGACAGAAGTCCTTCGGTAGCCCCAATTAAAGACCCCCTGGCTGGCCCTAGCCTTGCACTTTATCTCCTTCGAAGAACACTTTCTTTGAGGAGGAAGTATGAGAACCTTAAAAATCAAATGCTTAAAGCTCTTTGGAACCTGCATGGTCACCAGCTGTATGGCATTGGTTTCGGGATCTCTTTGGGCTGCGCCTTCTCGCCCTGCGGATGGACCCATTTCTTATTTGACCACTTTGCGCGGTGAAAACACCACTCTCTTACGAGAAGTGGAAGGGGCCCTTCAAAAGGGACAAACTTCTGAGGAGTCTCACCTTTTGGCTTTAAAAGAACAAAAGAAAGAGTTGGAATGCAGGCAGTCTTTTTTGAATCGTTTAATTTTGCAATTTGATACCAAATTTAAAGGTGGAGACACTCAAGACTTTTTGAGGGTGACTCTTCGTGAGATGTCCGAAGTGGAAGTTCAATCGGACTCGGCCAAAACTCCCATGTGGAAGTTTTTAGATTACTTGGCCCTGTCTTTGGATGCTCTTCCTAAGGGTCAGATGAATGTGTTGAAGTTTGTTGAGGGTTACATGAAGAGTTCCCCTTTTAGTAAGCCCATTGAGCCGAAGAAGTATCTTTCAAGGTTGGATTATTACAATGGAGTTCAAACTCAGAGCGCCCATGGGATGAGCCCCTCGGAGGCGGCGGAGCTTTTGGAAAGCCGCGACCCTTCCTCGTCGGCCTATTCTTTGTGATTTGACCGCCGTTTGGTTTGTAGTTCGATATTTTTGTCGAATTCCTTTAGCGCATACTCCCCGATTTCAAAGACTCACAGAAGCGGACACACCCTTCCGTGGGTTCTTCCAGCATTTGCCCTTTGGGCAAAACGCCTCCTGCTTGCTGGAGGTCCTTTCCTGTGAGTCTTTGAATCTGTGAGCTTGCCCTTTACGAGTTTTCCAACCAGAGGTCTTCTTCCTTGAGGTC
>MDTC01061991.1_pt1 | contig 87890 bp, 76 predicted proteins | sample 811181 | NCBI WGS metagenome assembly MDTC01 (sample SAMN05326644, study PRJNA326480) | marine metagenome | isolation source: seawater | place: Pacific Ocean: North | collected 2011
ATTCAATATGTGGTTAGATTTAGAAAATCATCTGCTTCGGTTTGGGATTATGATACATTAACTGCTCCAACTACTTCATTTGTAAAGTCTGCTTTAGATGCTAATTCAACATATTATTATCAAATTAGATCGATATGTTTATTCTCACCATTAACACAATCTGGCTGGACACCAGTACAGTCAGCTAATACATTACAGCCTTGTGCCACACCTACTGGATTAGGACAATTTTTAAATCAAACTACAACAAGTAGTTTTAAAATAGAATGGAAGAGAACAGGATCTGTTTATGCATATAATGTAGTACTGAATGATATAACATCATCAACATATGATACAATATTTTTTGTAAATTCAACTCCAATTACTGGTACTTCTGTAAATTCAGCAATATCTGGATTAACAGTTTCAACTACACTTTCAGGAAATAAAATTAGAGTTGTATTTGGAGGTTTAAGTCCATCCACAATATATGATTGGCAAGTAAATAGTGTTTGTCTTGCATCGGGAGAAAATAATTCTGCTTTTGTTTATGGAATGAATATATTAACCTTAGATCCTTGTGCTACTCCAGATAGCTTGTTGACAAACAATATAACTAATACTAGTGCAAAATTAAACTGGCTTGCTACATCAAATGCTCTAACTTATCAAATTAGAGCAAGAGAAGTCGGCTCCTCTTTATGGACAAAAAATGTAAGTGGAATAACTTCAACAAATAGAAATATAAGTAATTTATCTGATGGAGTAAGCTATGAATGGCAAGTAAGGGGAATATGTTCAACAGACACATCAGACGTATCACCATGGAGTTCACTAGCTACTTTTTCAACGCCTATTAGTTGTGTAGGAGCTCCATCTAATACCAATGAATCTAACATATCTTTGAATCAGGCGACGCTGAATTGGAATATTCACCCTTCAGCTCAGGTCTATGTTTTGAGGTTTAGACATTCTAGTACTTCTGTTTGGACATACGATACACTTGCTTCAACCTCAGTTACAAAAACAGGATTGTTACAGCAGGCAACTTATTATTGGCAAGTTAGATCTATTTGTGATTTAACAAATAATATTTTTGGGCCTTGGAGTAATTTGCGAAACTTTAACACATTAGCACCATGTTTTCCAGCAACAAACCTAACAACTTATAATAATCAAAACACTTTAAGCACAGCTAAAGTTAGTTGGAAAGGACCAAATGTAAATACATACTATGTAATATTTAGGGATATTAATGCTTCATCTTGGGATACCTTATTAATTGGAAGTGGATCAAACCCATCAGTTACAGTAATATCATCATCTAGTGGTATAAACGCTACAGCTTCAAATTCTGGAACTACAAAAAACCTAAATTTTTCTGGTTTAAATGCTGGTTCAACATATGAATGGCAAGTTATATCGTTATGTACATCTTCAAATATTTCTCAGCCAGTTTCTGGAAATAACTTTACAACATTAGATCCATGTACTGATCCAACTGGACTATCATCAACACCTGTAACTACTAGTTCAATTGTAAGTTGGAATCCAGTAATAGGTGCTGTAAAATATGAATTAAGAAAGAGGCCTCAAGGTTCTAGTAGTTGGGGTAACAGTATCATTTTAACTAATACATCAAGAAACTTTTCAAATCTAACACCTGCTACAACATATGAATGGCAAGTAAGGAGTTATTGTGATAATTCAGGAAACAATGTTTCAAACTGGGTTACTGCAACATTTACTACTCAAAATGTTTGTACTAAACCAACAAACCCTTTTGAAAATAATATCACAACAACTTCTGCAACATTAAATTGGGATGCAACACCAACTGGAGCTTGGGGTTACAGAATACAGTATATGGTAAATGGGGCCCCAGGTAATACTAAAATTACAGACACATCAAATGTTAATTTCCTAGATATTTCAAATTTAACTCCATCAACTACTTATAGATGGAGAGTAAAAGCTATTTGTAACTCTAGTGGAAATAATAATTCTCCATGGAAACAGTGGCAGTATTTCAGTACACCATCAGGAATTAGAATTTCTGGGGGAGATATTTTATTAATAGATAATTTGACTATCTATCCAAACCCAACAAGAGGGATATTTAACTTGACTTACACACAAAATAATAATGAAGATATTTCTGTTGAAGTTATAGATGCATTTGGAAAAAGAATTTTTAATGATACAAATCCTGTGTTTTTTGGAGAATACAATAAACAAATTGACTTATCACATAAACCAAAAGGAGTATATATAGTTCAAGTTTATACTGGAAGCTCATATGTGAGTAAAAGGCTTGTTGTACAATAAAATTTGCCTAGTTAGTTGAAATAGTTTATATTTGTATCAAAATTTGGAAAGGGTTAAGAAGAGGCGGAAGCCTCTTCTTTGATTTAATTATGATTTTAGAATCGAAAATTAGAAGTCTTGTAGAAAGAAAAATGCATCAAATTGGCGGTTTTTTAGTAGATGTCAAAGTTAGTCACACTAATGATATAACTGTTTTGATTGACTTAGATGATGGTGTTACTTTTGATCATTGTACAAACATTAGCAAGTATATTGAAAGTTATTTTGATAGAGAGATAGAGGATTATTCTTTGAAAGTTTGTTCTCCTGGAATTGATAAGGCTTTTGTAGTTGACGAACAATATTTGAAAAATATAGGAAAAGATGTTAAAGTACTATTAAAAAATGGAAAAAGAACTTCAGGTAAAATTATAAGTTATAAAGATAGTTTGTTTTTAGAAAAAACATCAAAAAAGAATGAAGTAAAGAAAGTTATAATTAATAGAGAAGATATAAAAGAAACTAAACTTAAAATAAATTTTAAATAATTAATAATGGAAGTAGAAAATTTAATAGAATCATTTTCAGAATTTAAAGATGTAAAGAATATTGATAGAGAGACGATGATGAACATATTAGAAGATGTGTTTAAATCTGTTTTAGCAAAAAAATATGATGAGCAAGGAAACTTTGATGTCATAATTAATGTCGATAAAGGAGATTTAGAAATTTGGAAAAATAGAGAGGTTGTTGCTGATGGAGAAGTTGAAAATGCTATTTCTCAAATTTCGTTATCTGATGCATTGAAAATTGAAGATGATTATGAAATTGGTGAAGAAGTTTCTGAACATGTTAGCTTTGAATCAGAGTTTGGTAGAAGACAAGTTTTAGCTATTCGTCAACATTTAATGTCAAGAATTAATGATCAACATAGGGATGAACTGATGAAAAGATATGAAGAAAGAGTCGGTGATATTATTCATGGAGAGGTATATCAGATTTGGCGAAATGAAATTCTATTACAAGATGATGAAGGAAATGATTTGTCATTGCCTAGAACAGAACAAATACCAAAAGACTTTTTTAAAAAAGGTGATACTGTACGTGCAGTTATAAAAAGTGTAGAATTAAAAAATAATAAAGCCAACATAATTCTTTCAAGAATTGCACCTGAATTTGTAGAAAGGCTTTTTGAACAAGAAGTTCCAGAAGTTTTTGATGGAATTATTACAATTAAAAACGTAGTAAGAGTACCTGGAGAAAGAGCTAAAGTAGCTGTTGAATCATATGATGATAGAATTGATCCGGTTGGAGCATGTGTAGGTATGAAGGGTTCTAGAATACATGGAATAGTTAGAGAATTAAAAAATGAAAATATTGATGTTGTTAATTTTACAGAAAATACACAACTATTAATTACAAGATCACTTTCACCAGCAAAAATCAACTCGATTACTCTTAACCAGGACTCAAACAGAGCAAGTGTATTTATGGACGCTGATCAAGTTTCTTTGGCCATTGGAAGGGGAGGTCATAATATAAACTTAGCTGGAAAACTTTCAGGTTATGAGATTGATGTATATAGAGATGAAAATACGTTTGAAGATGATGTGGATATAAATGAGTTTAGAGATGAAATTGAAGACTGGGTAATACAATCTCTTAAAAATATTGGCTGTGATACTGCAAAAAGTGTATTAGAACTAACTACTGAGGATTTAGTTTCAAGAACCGATCTAGAAATTGAAACTGTTGAAGATGTTATAGGTATTTTAAAGTCAGAGTTTGAAGATTAATAAATAATTTTTATATGTCAGAAACAAAAAGTGTAAGATTAAATAAACTAGTAAGAGAATTTAATGTCAGTATTGATAGAATATATTCTTTTTTAGAATCAAAGGGAATAGAAGATTTAAAGCCAAACACAAAAGTATCTCATGAGATATATATGGAATTATTAGGTGAGTTTGATTCAGAAAAAAAAGCAAAATTGTCTGCTGATTTATTAGCTAAAGAAAAAGAGTTAGAAAGAGCAGAAGAAATTATCAGAAAAAAAGAAGAAGAAGAAAAAATAATATTAGAAGAATCTAAAAAAGAAAATATTATTGAGACTACTCCTGCTGAACCAACCAAGGATATTATTTTAGAAAAGAAAACAAAACAAATCTCAACTAATGTAGAGAAAATTAAAGGTATAAAAGATACTGGAAAAAAAATTGATTTAGAGAAATTTAAACCAAAAGAAGTTTCTGCAGATTCAAAAAAGAAAAGAAAGCGTATTATAAAACCAAAGATTGATCCATCAAGGTTTAAAAAGGCTAAGCAAAATAAAAAAAATGTTGTTGAAATTAGTGAGGAAGAAACTCAAAAAAGAGTAAGAGAAACTTTAGCAAAATTACAAGGTGGAGGAAAAAAGTCATCTGTAAAGAATAGAAAAGAAAAAAGATTAGCTCATAAAGAAGTTGCAGAAAGAGAAAATTTAGAAAAAGAAGCATCTAATAAAATCATAAAAATTGCAGAATTTGCAACTGCTAACGAATTAGCTACATTAATGAACGTTACAGTAAATGAAATAGTTACAACATGTATGGGTCTTGGAATGATGGTAAGTATGAATCAAAGGTTAGACGCAGAGACAATTCAAATGTTAGTTGAAGATTTTGGATTTCAAGTTGAGTTTGTTGGTGCTGATGTTCAAGAATCAATAGAGGAAATAGTTGATGTAGATACTGACCTGCTAGAAAGAGCACCAATTATAACTATCATGGGGCATGTTGACCATGGGAAAACTTCACTTATGGATTACATAAGAGAAACTAACGTTATTGCTGGAGAATCTGGCGGAATCACTCAACATATTGGAGCTTATGAAGTTTCATTTGAAAGTGGTAAAAAAATAGCATTTTTGGATACACCAGGTCACGAAGCATTTACCGCTATGAGAGCAAGAGGTGCTAAAATTACAGATATTGTTGTTATAGTAGTTGCAGCAGATGATAAAGTGATGCCTCAAACAAAAGAAGCTATTAGTCATGCACAAGCTGCTGGAGTTCCTATTATTTTTGCAATTAATAAAATAGATAGGCCAACAGCTGATGCTGAAAAAATTAAAGGTGAGTTAGCAGAAATGAACTTTTTAGTTGAAGATTGGGGAGGTAAGTATCAATCACAAGATATTTCAGCAAAAGAAGGAACTGGAATTTCTGAAATTCTTGAAAAAATTCTTTTAGAAGCGGAAATGCTAGACTTGAAAGCTAACCCTAACAGAAATGCGCAAGGAACTGTAATTGAAGCTTCATTAGACAAAGGTAAAGGTTATTTAACAACTCTATTGGTGCAAAAAGGAACTTTAAAGGTTGGTGATTATGTTTTAGCAGGCTCATACTCTGGTAAAGTTAAAGCTTTATTAGACGAAAGAGGAGTAAATAAAAAAGATGCAGGTCCCTCTACACCTATTGTTTTATTAGGTCTTGATGGTGCTCCAACAGCAGGTGATGAGTTTTTTGTTATGGATAGCGAGCAAGAAGCTAAAAAGATTGCTTCGAAACGTTCACAATTACAAAGAGAACAAAGTGTAAGAACGCAAAAACATTTAACTCTAGATGAAATTGGTAGAAGAATCGCTTTAGGAGGTTTTCAAGAAATAAATGTTATAATAAAAGGAGATGTTGACGGTTCAATTGAAGCATTGTCAGACTCTTTAGAAAAATTATCTACTGATGAAATAAAAGTTAATATAATTCAAAAGGCAGTTGGTCAAATATCTGACTCAGATGTCATGTTAGCAGCTGCATCTGATGCTATTATTATTGGATTCCAAGTTAGACCATCTTTATCTGCAAGGAAACTTGCAGAGTCTGAAGAAATAGATATTAGATTGTATTCTATAATTTATAAGGCGATTGAAGAACTTCAGTTAGCTATGGAGGGTATGCTTTCTCCAGATGTTGAAGAAAAAATTGTTTGTAATGTTGAAGTTCGTGAAATTTTTAAAATTTCTAAAATTGGAACAATTGCTGGATGTATGGTAGTTGATGGTATCATTAAAAGGAATAATAATATTAGATTAATTAGAGATGGAGTTGTTGTTTACACTGGTATGTTATCTTCATTGAAAAGATTTAAAGAGGATGTTAATGAAGTAAGAAAAGGGTTTGATTGTGGTATGTCAATTGAGAATTTTAATGATATAAAAGTAGGAGATATTATTGAAGCATTTGAGGAAATTGAAGTAAAGAGAGCTTTAAAATAATTAATTTAATTTAGTAATTGAAATAATTTCTGGCACCGGATACGTATCCGAAAAATGGTGTTTTATTAAGTTTTTTATTTTCAAAGCTTCTAATTTTGTTCTACAATTACCTACTCTAATCCTATAGTATGGTTCTTGGTATTCAAGAAAAACTGGAATATTAGGAAATAATTTAATAAATTTTAGTTTTATTTTAATAATCTCAGATTCTTTAGCTTTAAACTTTAGTTGTAATCTCCAACCATTAATTCCTCCAGTATTTTTTAAAATGGTTTCATATTTTAATACTAAATTATCAATACCTTTTTCATTAATGATTTCACGTTTAGTGTTTTCATTCTGAGAAAAAAGCAAAATTGGAAAAAAATAAATAATTACAATAGCCACTTTCATATTTCAAAAATATAAAAATTAATAATTATCATTTGTTATTTTTGTAATATGATCCAAAGATTTAAATATACCTACAATATAGAGTCGTATGAAAACATATTAAATAAGTTACTTTTTATAAGTGATAAAGTTGCATATATAAATATTTTAGTATCTAATACAGAGTTTCAATCTAATATTTTACCAAAAGAATATATAAATTATGATTTGATAGCAGGAGTTGACAGTTTAACTCATTTTAGATCAAATAAAGATTGTCTAAAATCACTAAAAGATTTTCATAATAAGCATAAGGATTGGTTGTTTGGTCATATTTCTTATGACCTAAAAAATGAAATAGAAAGTTTAAATGATAAGAATAAAAACATATATGATAAAGTACATTTTTTTGTGCCTAAATTTTTATTATTTATAAAAAAAAATATTCTAGAAGTTTTAACCTACGAATCAAAAGAAATTACAGATAAATTTCTTAATATAAATCCTGATTTTGAGTTTAAGAAAACAAAGAATATAAAATTATCTTGTCTAGAGTCGAAGGAAAAGTACATTAAAAAAATAAATTTGATAAAAGAAAATATTCAAAGAGGTGATATTTATGAAATGAATTATTGTATTGAGTTTTTTGCTAAAAATGTAAATATTAATCCACAACAGTTATTTTTAGAAATTAATTCTTATACTAGATCACCATTTGCAGCATTTATGAAATTAAATGATAATTTTGTCCTTTGTGCAAGCCCAGAAAGATTCTTAAAGAAAAATTGTGGTGTTTTAATTTCACAGCCAATTAAAGGTACAAGTTCAAGAGGAAGTACGTTTAAAGAAGATAATTTTTTACGTAATAAACTAAATAATAGCGAAAAAGATATTGCAGAAAATATAATGATTGTAGATTTAGTAAGAAACGATTTGTCAAAAATTTCTAAAAAATCAAGCGTAAATGTTGATGAGTTGTGTAATGTTTATGGTTTTGAATATGTATATCAAATGATTAGTACAATATCTTCAAAAGTTAAATCAAATATTCACTTTACCGATATTTTAATGTCAACATTTCCAATGGGATCGATGACTGGTGCTCCAAAGCTTAGAGCCATGCAATTAATTGATACTTATGAACAAACAAATAGAAATTTTTATTCCGGATCATTAGGCTATATAGATCCATGTGGAGATTTTGATTTTAATGTGATAATAAGAACAATTGTTTATAATACTATACAAAAGTATCTTTCAGTTGGTGTTGGTGGTGCAATTACTGCAAAATCAGATCCTGAACTTGAATATAAAGAGTGTTTAATTAAAATTAAGCCAATAATTAAGGCTTTAAATAATGAATAAGCAAGTTTATAATTTTATAGTCAAAAATAATTTATTTTCAATCAAAGCTGATAAAATCATTCTTGCCATTAGTGCTGGAGCAGATAGTGTTTGTCTGTTTCATATTTTTAGATCTCTAAATGTTAATATGGAGTTGGCACACTGTAATTTCAAATTACGAAATAAGGATTCTGATGAAGATGAATATTTTCTTAAACAACTATCTGAAAAATATAAAGTCAAAATTCATATTAAATCATTTGAAACTGATTCTTATTCTAAAGAAAATAAAGTATCTATACAAGTTGCTGCTCGAAAAATGAGGTATAATTGGTTTAAATCATTATTAATTAATACAAATGCAAATTATATTGCAACAGCTCATCATAAAGACGATTCTATAGAAACATTTTTTATCAATTTGATTAGAGGAACTGGTATTAAAGGATTAGTAGGTATTAAACAAAATCAAAAAGTCATTAGACCTCTTTTAAATATTGATAAAACCCAAATAATAAAATTTTTACATAAAAATAAATTTAAGTATAGAGAAGATATTAGTAATAGTTCCCTTAAGTATTTGCGTAATAAAATTCGAATCAAGTTAATTCCTTTGTTATTAGACTTAAACCCATTGATTAAAGAAAATATTTTTAATGAAATGAAAATTTTAGAAAGTACAAATATTGTTTTTTCAGACTATATTAATAAGATTAGAGAAAAAATAGTAGTTCAAAAAGTTGATTCTTTTTATATCAATATACCAAGTTTAAGAAAATTGTCACCATTATCAATATATTTGTTTGAATTAATAAGTCCATTTGGTTTTGTAAAAATTAAGGATATTATGAATTCTTTAGATGGTCAAAGTGGAAAAATGTTTTTTTCTAAAACTCATAAGTTAATAATTGATAGGCAGAATATTATCATTTCAAATAATCAAGATGTTATTTCTAAAGAATATATTTTTGATGAAAATGAAAATTTTAAAAACAAAACTATATCTATTAAATTTTCAACATCAAAAAAAATAAATTTTTCTTTAGATCGAGATGTTGCAGAACTAGATTATTCCAAAATTAACTTTCCTTTAAAATTACGTAAGTGGAAGTGGGGTGATAGTTTTATTCCTTTAGGTATGAAAAATCATAAAAAAATAAGTGATTTTTTTATTGATGAAAAATTTTCGTTGTTTCAGAAGGAAAAGCAATGGTTATTGTGTGATAATAAAAATATAATTTGGATTGTTGGTTTTAGAATTGATGATAGATATAAAGTTACTTCAAAAACAAAAAAATTGTACATTGCAAAAGTTTTATACAAAAATTAATGAGTAAGTATAAATTCATAGAAAAACAATATTTTGGTTTAAATAAAATATCACTTAGTACAAGATTATTATGTGCTGTATTTTGTTTTATCATGTACTATTTTAGAGAAAATCAACAAAAAACAGGTGACGCATATTTTTTTATTGGTATTAGTATGATAATAATTTCTATTTTATTATTTTTTGTCCTACATTTTAGAACTGAGATTGATAGAAATTCAATTATTCTTGATGGTTTATGGACAACAAGAAAAGTGAAGATAAATATTGATAATTTAGTTCAGGTAAAAATAGTTAGTTATAGTAAATTTATTTTCAATCGAACAGTTTATAATTTGCATTTTCAAGGTAAAATTAGGTTTTATACAAGAGGTGAATACGCCTTAGAACTAGTTGATAAAGATGGTCTTATATATTTGATTGGAAGTCAGAAAGCTGAAGAATTACACAGAGTGTTAAATGAAAAAATAAATAAAAAATGAAAAAATTATTAATTTTTATAACAACAATATTAAGTTTTAATATAAATGCTCAGATTTATGCACCCGTATCTTGGACTTTTTCTCAAAAGATGTTGTCAGAAAACGAAATTGAATTAAATTTTACTGCCAACATTGATGAAGGCTGGTATATATATTCACAAAGTTTATCTGATGATGGGCCAGTTCCAACAGAATTTAGTTTTCAAGAAGCTAAAAATTATAAATTATTAGGAAACGTTATTGAGGAGAAGGCAAATGAAGAATACGATCCTAACTTCGATATGATGTTAAAATTTTTTAAGAATCAAACTACTTTTAAACAGAGAGTTTTACTAGATAATATAACTCAAAGTATTAGTATTAAAGGAGAGATATATTATATGACATGCGATGACAAACAATGTTTACCACCAGAACTAGTAGAATTTTCTTTTGATTTTAATCAAGATGATGATTTGATAAGTAATCAAAGTGTTGATAATTTGAATAATACTTCCGAGTCAGTAGGAAGTAATTTTTGGATACTATTTTTTGTTGCTTTTTTAAGTGGTTTTGCTGCATTATTAACACCTTGTGTATTTCCAATGATTCCAATGACGGTTTCTTTTTTTACAAAAAAATCTAAAACAAAATCAGAAGGAATACTTAATGCTATAATATATGGAGTTTCTATAATGGTAATATATGTAGCTTTGGGTGTAGGTGTTTCTTCAATATTTGGTGCAGATGCATTAAATAATATGGCTACTAATGTATATTTTAATATTGGTTTTTTTCTATTATTAATAATATTTGGAGCCTCTTTTTTAGGAGCATTTGATTTACAGTTACCAGCTTCTTGGACAAATAAAAGTGTTGCAGCTGAATCTAAAGGAGGATTGATAGGTATTTTCTTTATGGCGTTCACATTAGCATTAGTTTCATTTTCATGCACAGGTCCAATAGTTGGAACATTGTTAGTTGAAGCAGCATCCGGAGGTTATATGGGTCCAATCGTTGGTATGCTTGGTTTTTCATTGGCTATTGCTTTGCCATTTGGATTATTTGCTGCATTTCCTGGATGGCTAAATTCTTTACCCCAATCTGGTGGATGGTTAAACTCTGTCAAAGTCACATTAGGGTTTTTAGAATTAGCTTTAGCTTTTAAATTTTTATCAAATGCTGATTTAGTAATGCAAACTCATTTATTGGAAAGAGAATTATTTATAGCAATCTGGATTGTTATTTTTGCATTATTAACCATGTATCTCTTAGGTTTTTTAAAGTTTACACACGATACAGATTTAAAATATATTTCAGTTAGTAGATTATCTGTTGCAATTTTAACTGGCACCTTAACAATTTATATGATTCCTGGACTTTGGGGAGCCCCGTTAAAAATTATTAACGCATTTCCCCCTCCAATGCATTACAGTGAGTCTCCACTTGGTATAGGCGGAGTGAATGATACAAATTATCAAGATTCTGATAATTATCAACATTTAGGTCCACAAAATATTATGGTTTTTCATGATTATGAAGCTGGAATTGAATACGCTAAAAAAGTAAATAAACCTATTATGTTAGATTTTACAGGATGGGCATGCGTTAATTGTAGAAAAATGGAAGAGCAGGTTTGGTCTGATGAATCAGTAAAAAAAATATTAAATGATGATTTAGTACTTATATCATTATACGTAGATGAAAGAACAAAATTACCAATTGACCAACAATATGAAACAACTTTAGCTGGAAAAAGTAAAAAGGTTAAGACTGTAGGAGACAAGTGGATGGTTTTGCAAGCTAATAAATATGGAACTAACTCTCAACCGTATTATGTATTTTTAGATCATGGCGAAAGACTATTGATTGAACCAGCAAATTATCAAGATTATGGAACAGTTTCTTTATTTAAAGATTGGTTAAATAGAGGAATGAATGAATTTAAAAAATAAATTATGAAAAAAAGTATTATCAATAAAAAATCAGAAAAGTTTTTAAAAAATTATATAAACAATCCATCCCCTACAGGATTTGAAGCAGAAGGTCAAAAACTATGGTTAAAATATCTTAAGCCATATATTGATACACATTTTGTTGATACATATGGAACTGTTGTAGGAGTAATTAATCCAAATGCTAAGTACAAGGTTGTAATTGAAGCGCATGCTGATGAGATTTCATGGTTTGTTCATTACATTACAAAGGAAGGATTTATATATCTTAGAAGAAATGGAGGTTCTGATCATCAAATTGCTCCATCTAAACGAGTTAATATACATACTAAAAAAGGGATGGTTAAAGCAGTTTTTGGTTGGCCAGCTATACATACGAGATCATCTAGTACTGAAAAAACACCTAAATTAGATAATATATTTTTAGATTGTGGCTGTTCTTCAAAAGAAGAAGTTGAGAAGCTAGGCATACATGTTGGATGTGTTGTGACTTATGAAGATGATTTTATGGTCTTGAATAATAATTATTATGTTGGAAGAGCTTTAGATAATAGAATAGGCGGTTTTATTATAGCTGAAGTTGCACGTTTAATAAAGGAAACTAAGACTAAATTACCATTTGGTCTATATATTACAAATTCAGTTCAAGAAGAAGTTGGTTTGCGTGGTGCCCAAATGATTGTAAATACAATAAAACCTGATGTCGCGATTGTAACTGATGTGACGCATGATACTGGAACTCCAATGATTAATAAAATAAAACAAGGTGATATAAAGTGTGGAAAGGGACCAGTTTTGTATTACGGGCCTGCTATTCAAAATAATTTATTACAATTAATAATTAATTCTGCAGAGAGTAATAAAATTCCATTTCAAAGAGGAGCGGTTTCCAGAGCAACTGGAACAGATACAGATGCATTTGCATATACAACTGGTGGAGTTGCATCATCATTAATTTCGCTACCACTAAGATATATGCATACTACAGTAGAAACTGTACATAAGAATGATGTTGAAAATGTCATTCATTTGATATACAATTCATTAAAAAATATAAAAAACAATCAAGATTTTAGATATCTTAAATAAAAAAATATAAATCTAAATATTTTTTTTATTTAAACTGAACTATAAATTTTTCTAATATTTATTGTATAAATATCAAATTAATAAATCATTCATCTTGGAAGTAAATAGCTGCAGTAGATTATAAATTTTTAGCTAAAAATTTAGTAATAATTATATTCTTGTCCATTTACCACTTTCGACAAGAGGTTGTGCCTTTTTCCATTTTAATTCTCTAGTTTCACTTCCATTCGTTATAGTAACTTTTTCGTTTCTGCCTGCTTTTTGTTCAACTTTTATAGGCTGTATTTTTTGTGGTTGCTCAGATTGATTAGCATTTGTATTTATAGACTGTTCAGGACGACTTGTTTGTAAATTTATTTGTGATTCATATCTTTCTTCTTGAGCACTTGTTTTAGTAGGAAGTGTTGCTTTAAGAAGAAATGTAACAATTTCTTTATTAATTTTTTCGATAAGTGTTTTAAACAACTCAAATGATTCGAATTTGTAGATTAAAAGAGGATCTTTTTGCTCATATACAGCATTTTGTACTGATTGCTTTAAATCGTCCATTTCTCTTAGATGCTCTTTCCAAACGTCATCAATGATTGCTAACATCACACTTTTTTCAATTGATTTAGTAATATTTTCACCTTTAGAATCATTTGCCTCTTTCAGGTTTGTAACAATTTGTAATGTTTTGATACCATCTGTGAATGGTATAATAATGTTTTCAAAAGTAGCTGATTTATTTTCAAAGATATCTTTAATTACAGGATATGTCTTTTGGGCAATAAGTTCTGATTTATGTTTGTAGTTTTCATAACATTCTTTATATACCAGTTCGCTTATTTCTTCTATTGATGCTTCTTTAAATTTGTTTTCAGAAACTGGACTTTGTATGGCTAGTATCCTTATTAAATCTAGTTCAAATGAATTATAATCTTTTAGCTCATGCCACTCGGCAACTAAACTTTCACATGTATCGTATATCATATTTGCAATATCAACTGATAATCTGTCACCATGTAAAGCATGCCTTCTTTTTTTGTAAATAACTTCTCTTTGTTGGTTCATTACATCATCGTACTCGAGTAACCTTTTTCTAATTCCAAAATTATTTTCTTCCACTTTTTTCTGAGCTCTTTCAATAGACTTACTAACCATTGAATGTTGTATTACTTCACCATCTTCTAATCCCATCCTATCCATTAATTTTGCTATTCTTTCAGATCCAAATAATCTCATTAATTTGTCTTCTAAAGAAACATAAAATTGTGAAGAACCTGGATCTCCTTGTCTACCTGCTCGTCCTCTCAACTGTCTATCAACTCTTCTAGAATCGTGTCTTTCAGTTCCTACAATTGCAAGTCCTCCTACATTCTTGACCGTTTCAGATAACTTGATGTCAGTACCTCTACCAGCCATATTTGTAGCAATAGTTACCGAACTTTCCTTTCCTGCATATGAAACAATATCTGCTTCTTTTTGATGCATTTTTGCATTTAACACATTATGTTTTATTCCTCCTCTATTAAGAACTTTGCTTAAAAGTTCAGAAATTTCAACTGAAGTTGTACCTACTAGAACTGGTCTTCCTTCTTTAGAAAGTTTAGTAACTTCTTCAATAATTGCATTATATTTTTCTCTATTTGTTTTATATACTAAATCATTTTTATCATTTCTTGCAACTGGCTTATTAGTAGGGATAGCAACAACATCTAGCTTATAAATTTCCCAAAACTCTCCTGCTTCTGTCTCTGCAGTTCCAGTCATTCCAGATATTTTATTATACATTCTAAAATAGTTCTGTAATGTTACTGTTGCATATGTTTGAGTAGCTGCTTCAATTTTAACATTTTCTTTAGCTTCTATAGCTTGATGAAGTCCATCAGAATATCTTCTGCCGTCCATAATTCTTCCAGTTTGCTCATCAACTATTTTAACTTTATTGTCCATTAAAACATATTCTACATCTTTTTCAAAGAGAGTATATGCTTTTAATAATTGATTAATTGTGTGAATTCTTTCACTTTTTACTGCAAAATCTCTAAGAATAGTTTCTTTATTTTTAGCTTTTTCAACTTCAGACTTTGATGAATTATCTATTTGTGCAATTTCATTTCCAACATTAGGTAATATAAAAAAGTCTCTATCTTCAGTTGAAGTTGTCATGAGTTGTATACCTTTTTCTGTCAATTCAATGGAATTATTTTTTTCATCAATTACAAAATAAAGCTCTTGATCAACTTTATGCATCTCTTTGTTTTGATCCTGCATATAGTAGTTTTCAGTTTTTTGTAATAGTGCTCTAATACCTTCTTCACTTAGATATTTAATTAAGGCTTTATTTCTTGGTAAACCTCTAAAAACTCTTAGAAGATTAAATCCGCCTTCGTCTTTTTTACCATTTATGATCAGTTTTTTTGCTTCTGATAAAGTTGATGTAATATATTTTTTTTGTACGTTAACTAGATTACTAATTTTACTTTTATATTCATTATATTCATGTTTGTCTCCTTGCGGAGTTGGGCCAGAAATTATTAATGGTGTTCTTGCATCATCAATTAAAACAGAGTCAACTTCATCAACAATAGAATAGTTTAGTTTTCTTTGTACTAGATCCTCTGCTCTTTTAGCCATATTATCTCTCAAATAATCAAATCCAAACTCATTATTTGTTCCATATGTAATATCAGCTTGATATGCTTGTTTTCTTTCCTCAGAATTTGGTTGATAATTATCAATACATTCAACACTTAAACCGTGAAATTGAAATAATGGTCCCATCCATTCTGCATCTCTTTTTGCTAAATAATTATTTACTGTCACTAAATGAACACCTAGACCAGTTAGTGCATTTAAATAAATTGGAAGAGTAGCTGAAAGCGTTTTTCCTTCTCCTGTTTGCATTTCTGCTATTTTACCTTGATGTAAAACAATTCCACCGATTAACTGCACATCATAGTGTATCATGTCCCATGTAATATCAATTCCTGCCGCTTGCCAACTATTTTTATATATAGCTTTATCACCTTTTATCGAAACAAAGTCTTTATTGTTTGACAAAAAAATATCGTTTTCATTAACTTTTACATCAACTATTTTATTTTCCGAAAATCTTCTTGCTGTTTCTTTCATAACTGCAAAAGCAAGTGGTAAAATTTTGTTTAGATAATCTTCATTTTTGGTCTTAATTAAAGTTTCTAAATCATCAATTTTTTTATAATTCTCTTGCTTTTTTTGATTATCCGTATTTTTGTTTTCAGCTTCATTTTTCAAATGCTCAATTAGATCAAAGTCTTCTTTTGTAAGTGTTTTTATTTGATTTTGAAAGTATAGTGTTTTTTCACGTAATTCGTCATTTGAAATATCTTTTAGTTCAGCAAATAAAGTGTTAATTTCAGATACTATTGGAGATATTTGTTTGATATCTTTATCGTATTTGTTTCCAAATAATTTGCTAATAAAATTTATTATTCCTGACATCTTTTCAACTATAAAATGAAATTTTATAACCTTTTAATATTCTTCTTCATTAAAGAAGAAATCTTCTTTTGAAGGGTAATCAGGCCAAATATCTTCAATATTTTCCCATTGCATTCCAGCCTCTTCTTCCACTAATTCCTCAAGATTTTCAACTACTTCCATTGGGGCTCCAGATCTAATTGCATAGTCAATTAATTCTTCTTTGGTAGCAGGCCAAGGAGCGTCTTCAAGTTTCGATGCTAATTCTAGTGTCCAATACATTTTTTTGTTTTTAATCTTTTTGCAAAAGTATCTTTTTTATTGAATTATTTGTGGATTTAGTAATCTTTTTCCCATTTGGTTTCTGTTAGTCCTCTTGAATGGATTACATATCTTGCTAAAACAAATAAATAGTCTGACAGTCTGTTCAAGTATTTTATATAGGTTAAATATTCATCTCTATCTTTAGAAATTTTGACAATATTTCTTTCTGCTCTTCTACATATTGTTCTTGCAATATGGCACTTAGATGATATATTATGTCCTGATGGAAGTATAAAAGTTGTCAATTTAGGAATTTCTTGATCTATTAAGTCAATTTCATTTTCTAATAGCGTAATATTTTTAACATTAAAATTTGGAAGTGAAATTTTTTTACTATTGTCATATGCAACTATAGATCCTAAATTAAATAATTGATTTTGAATTTTTTTAAGTACTTTATTTTGATGAACATTAATATTTTGATCATAAATATTTCCAATAAATGCATTTAACTCATCAATAGTTCCGTAGCATTCAATTTGGTCGTTACATTTTAACACTTTAGTTCCACCTAATAGTTGAGTGTATCCACTATCTCCTTTTTTAGTATAAATCTTCATAATGCAAATTTACTATTATTAAAAGCGAATTTTAAAGTTTTCCTTACTTAATTCTTTTTTAATAAAGACTATTCCAAGAAAAAATAGATCGATTGTAACTGTACTTTTATGATGTTGCTTAATATGATCCCATGCATTCTCCATTCCTTTTGACCAATAAATATCATCAAATATAAAAATAGTGTTATTGTGCGCATGTTTTAAAATTAAATCAAAATACTTAATAGTTGCTTGCTCTTGATGATTACCATCTATAAAAGCAAAATCTATTTTTTTTATTTTTTTTAATTTCTTTTCTAGAGTAAGATTAAAGTTTCCTTCAATTATTGAAACATTATTAATGTTTAAGTATGCTAGATTTTTTTTTGCTTGCTTAATTGTTTCAGAACACCCTTCAAAGGAATATACATTGCTGGAAGGAATTGCTTTAGCTAAATAGGATGTGCTAATACCTAAAGATGTTCCAAGTTCTAGAATATTTTTTGCTTCACTATACTGACATATCTTATATAATAATGCACCAAACTTTTCATTTTTAGCAGAGTTTATTGCGATATCTTTTATTCGTCTTGTTGTTGATCTATTTATTTTACTTCCAGCACCAAAATCTACTATTTTAATTTTTTCTTCGGATGTAAATAATTGCTTTTTTAAAAGTTTAATTTTTAGGAAGTCTTCATTAGCTCCTATATTATAAATAATATTTGTAACAAAATTATATACAAAAGGACTGTGAACGGAATGTTCAGTCTTTGAGGTAATATAATACCAAATATATTTAATTAATATTTTAATATGTTTCATTAAAGAATTTTTTAAAATCCTGAAAGATCAGTAAAAATTTAGTTATACAAATGTATTGTTTTTTTAATGTACTTTTGCTTTATGATTGTTGTTACAGGTTCTGCAGGATTTATAGCTTCATGTTTAGTTAATGAGTTGAATGATTTAGGCTATTATAATTTAATTTTAGTTGATGATTTTTCAAATCAAATTAAAAATAGGAATCTAAAAAAAAGCAAGTTTTATAAAAAAATAGATAGAACTCATTTTATAGATTGGTTTAATAATAATTATAGAAATATTTCTTTTTTATTTCATCTTGGTGCTAGAACAGATACAAGTGAGTCAGATGTTGAAATTTTTAAGCATTTAAATCTAAATTATTCAAAATCATTATATAATATTTGTGTTAATTACAATATACCGTTTGTATATGCATCATCTGCTGCTACATATGGTATGGGTGAGTTTGGGTTTAATGATAATCACAAGGTCATTTCTCAGTTATTACCTTTAAATCCTTATGCTGTTTATAAAAATAAATTTGACAAATGGATTTTATCAAATATAAATAAACCACCTTTATGTGTTGGTCTTAAATTTTTTAATGTTTACGGCCCAAATGAATATCATAAAGAAAGAATGGCTTCAGTAATCTATCATGCTTTTCATCAAATAATGAAAACAGGACAGATGAAGTTATTTAAATCTCACTTAAAAAAAATATCTAATGGAGAGCAATCAAGAGATTTTATTTACGTTAAAGATGTTGTTAACACACTAATTTTTTTCTTAAAAAACCAAAATAATAGCGGAATTTATAACTTAGGTACAGGCGAAGCTAGATCTTTTAACGATTTAATTTATATAACTTTTAAAGCATTGAAAAAAGATTATAACGTCTCATATATTGATATCCCAATTGATATACGTGACACATATCAATATTATACAAAAGCTAAAATATCAAAATTAAGAAATATCGGTTTTAGTAAAAAGTTCTATTCTTTAGAAGATGGTATAACAGAATATATTCAAGAGTATCTGCTTAAAAAAAAACATTATTAAAGCTCATTCTTCAAGTCAACTAAAAAACTTCTAATTTTTTTAAGTCTGTTAATAATTTCAATTTCTGAATTTAAATCTTTATTATTTTTTAATTGCTTTTGAGCACCTTCCAATGTATATCCGCGTTCTTTAACAAGATTGTAAATTACATATAGGTTGTCGATATCTTTTTGAGTAAAAAGTCTATTTCCTTTTTTATTTTTTTTTTGGTTTTAAAATACTAAATTCTTTTTCCCAATAACGAATTAATGAAACATTAACATTGAAAATTTTTGCAGCTTCTCCAATAGAGTAGAAAATCTTTTTGGACTTTTTTTTCATTAATCAAATGATTGATTAGATTGGGATGAAATAATTCTCATTTTTTCGTATTCTTCAGCATTCAGATCATTATAATAAAAATTAACAGGATCAATTTTTCTACCATTTTTATGTACCTCATAGTGCAAATGAGGTGCAACTGATGTGCCAGTATTTCCAACAAATCCAATAGTTTCACCTCTTTTAACAGATTGACCCTTCTTTACAATAAATTTACTCATGTGTGCATACAAAGTTTTATAACCATATCCATGATCGATTACAACATAATTGCCATATCCTTTTCTTGTTTTACTTACTTTAGATACTTTTCCATCTCCGGTAGCATAAATAGGTGTACCAGTTTTTGCTGAAAAATCCATTCCAGCATGTAGTCTTCTAGTTTTATAAATTGGGTGAATTCTATATCCAAAACCACTAGCCATTCTGCTAAGATCTTTATTGGATACTGGTTGAATTGCCGGAATAGATGCAAGCATTTTAGTTTTATTTTTGGCTAAATCAACTATTTCATCAAAAGATTTTGATTGAATGTACATTTGTTTTGAAATCTGATCTATTTTTTTTGTTGTTTTTATAATTAGTTCAGAATTATTATATACTTCGAGTTCTTTATACCTATTAATGCCACCATAACCTGCCTTTCTAATTGAGCTTGCAATTGGTTCAGCTTCAAAAATTACTCTGTAAATATTATCATCTCTATTTTGTAAATCATCAAGTACTAATTCAACTTGATTGAATTTCTCATCAATTAATTTATATTGTTCAGTTAAATTATAAATTTCTGCTTTTAATTTTTTTTCTTTTGGACTATCAAAGAAATTGAAAAAAATTATAACAAATAAAAAAGCTGTTAAACTAACTAAAGCTGAAAAATAAATAACTTTTTTAAGTTTATTTAAAGGGCTAAGTTTAATTCGTTTATAACTTAGACTATTTTTATCATAATAATATTTTATTTTAGCCATTAAATAAGATATAGTATATTTTAGGTAAAAGTACTGATTTAAGTTTAGATACACATATATATGTAGTTGATTTATATAAAACTATTGTATTTATGAAACATAATGTTATTATATGAACGCAAATAAATTAAGGCAATTATATTTAGATTTTTTTAAAAATAAAAATCATAAAATTGTTGAATCATCTCCTATTGTAACGAAGGATGATCCTACATTAATGTTCACTAATGCGGGTATGAACCAGTTCAAGGATATTTTTTTAGGCTATACTAAGATAAAAGATCTAAGAGTTGCAAATACACAAAAGTGCTTGAGAGTTTCAGGAAAGCATAATGATTTGGAAGAGGTCGGACACGATACTTATCATCATACAATGTTTGAGATGCTAGGTTCGTGGAGCTTTGGAGATTATTTTAAAGAAGACGCTATTATTTGGGCATGGGAGTTTCTTACAGAAGTATGTAAGCTAGAAAGAGATAGATTTTATGTTACAATTTATGAAGGATCAGTATTAGATAAAATTGACAGAGACGATGATGCCTTCAATATTTGGAGTAAGTTAATTCATCCGAAGAATATATTAGAAGGTAATAAGCATGATAATTTTTGGGAAATGGGTCAAACTGGACCTTGTGGTCCTTGTTCAGAAATTCATTATGACAATAGATCAGAAATAGAAAGAAATAAAATTTCTGGTGCTAGTTTAGTAAATAAAGATCATCCTCATGTAATTGAAATATGGAATTTAGTATTTATGCAGTATAATAGGCTGTCTACTGGAGAACTTTCAGAACTTCCATATCAGCATGTTGATACTGGAATGGGTTTTGAAAGGCTTGCAATGATTACACAAGGCGTACAATCAAATTATGATACGGATCTATTTCAGCCAATTATCAAGAAAATTGCCGAAATGTCAAATAGAGTATATGGTGATAATAAAGATGATGATATAGCTTTAAGAGTAATTGCTGATCACCTAAGAGCAATTGTCTTTACAATATCAGATGGTCAGCTTCCATCAAACACTAAGGCTGGATATGTTATAAGAAGAATACTACGAAGAGCAGTTAGATATGGATATACTTTTTTAGATTTAAAAAAGCCATTTATTTTTTCTTTGGTAACAATTATAATTGAAAATTATGGAAATCAATATAAAGAGCTTGTTTCACAAAAAAAACTAATAGTTGAGGTAATTAAAAAGGAAGAAGAATCATTTTTGATTACCTTGAAGCAAGGTTTGGATATTTTAAATTCAACTATAAAAAGTTCAAAAAGCAAAAAAATATCAGGAGAAAAAGTTTTTGAACTATATGATACTTTCGGATTTCCTGTTGACTTAACATCGTTAATTTTAAATGAAAATGATTGTAGTTTTGATCAAAAAGATTTTGAAAAGGCTTTACAAAAGCAGAAGGAAAGATCAAAAAAAGCAAGTGAAAATGAAAAAGGAGATTGGATTATTTTAGACAGTAATAGTTTAAACTCTTTTATAGGCTATTTCGAGTTGGATGCAAGAGTTATGATAACAAGATATAGAAAAGTTGCAGAAAAAAATAAGATTAGCTATGATATTGTTTTTAATCAAACTCCATTTTATGCTGAAGGTGGTGGCCAGATTGGTGATAATGGAATGATTAGACTAAATGATAAAGAAATCAATATTCTAAATACAGTAAAAGAAAATAATTTAGTTATACATAAAGTAAATGAGCTGCCTAAAAATTTAGATGAAGAATTTTATGTTCAAGTAAATAAGCAAAGACGAGATGCATGCTCCAGAAATCATAGCGCAACTCATCTTTTACATGAATCTTTAAGAAAAATATTGGGAGATCATGTTACTCAAAAAGGATCTTTAGTTACTAACAATAATCTGCGATTTGATTTCTCTCATTTTTCACCTTTAAATAATGAATCTTTAAAAGCTATAGAAGAAGACGTTAACAAAAAAATTCTTGAGAATATTTCAATTAATAAAAAAAATATCTCTTTAAATGAGGCAAAAGATAAACGTATATTAATGCTCTTTGGTGAAAAATATGATGATGTAGTAAGAATGATACAATTTAATACCTCAAAGGAGCTTTGTGGAGGGACACATGTAAAAAGTACTAGCGAAATAGGACTTTTTAAAATTATTTCAGAAGGATCAATTTCTGCAGGAACTAGAAGGATAGAAGCTATTACAGGTATGGCAGTTATTGAATATATAAATAGATATGAATCTGAAATTAATGATCTTGAAAAAGAACTAAAGAGTAAATCATTATTAGCTGCCGTTAAACAAGTACTAATAAAAAATAAATCCTTAGAAAAAGAACTTATACAGTTAAAACTATATAATAATAATGTACTTGCTAAAGAGCTATTAGCTACAGCTACTCAGATTAAGGGTATTCGACTAATAAAAAAAGTAGTTGATTTAGATGCTAAATCTATGAAGGATATTTCATTTTCTCTAAAGAATGAAAAAGCTTTAATTGCGTTGTTAGCTTCAAGAGTTTCAGGTAATGTTATACTAACCTTAATGATTTCAAATGATCTAGTTGCAAAAGAATATAATGCTAATAAGATGATAAATATTTTATCTGAACATATTAATGGTTCGGGAGGAGGGCAACCATTTTATGCAACTGCTGGAGGAAAGAATATAAGTGGTATAGCTAATGTATTTGAAATTATAAATGAATTGATATAACTATCATTACCTATTATTATAAAACAAAAAAACCAGCACAAAGCTGGTTTTTTTCGTTTGAATATAATTTTTTTAGAATCTGTATGATAAACTAAAGTTTGCTGATCCGTCTCTTTTTCCATCTACTTCCTTTACAGGAATAGTATAGTTTGGATCGAAGTACAACCCATTATATAATTGGAAAGAAAAACCTGCACCAACATTCATTCTATCAGACCCATCTTTAGTTGGCATAGAAAACGCTAACCATATGTTATCTTTTACTGTATATCTAGCAAAAAAGTCATAGTTATCATCACCATCACGAGCCATACCTAAAGTGAATGCATCCGTAGCCATATATCCAATACCGGCTTTAGATGTAATTTGTTCTGAATCATCTTTATCACTATCATATGTTGTTACAACCATAAATTGCGCTGAAGCAAAAAGAGTTGTACAAAATGCGATTAGTGCTGTTAGTAAGTATTTTTTCATGTTATATTATTTAAATAGTTAATAATTAAGTTTATAAAAGGGGTTGACTAGCAACCCCTTTTAGTACTATTTATATAATTAAGGAGTAACTGTTAAAGTTAACCAAGTGTATTTAGCTTGCTCTGATGCAACGCCAGAACCATTGTTCTTAGTTTCATCAGTTACATACTTAAGACCTAAAGAAGCATTGCTTCCTAAAGAATAAGATACGCCTAACTCCATTGCTTGTCTGTCATAATCATCTGCAGCATACGCCTCGATCATGTTAGCAGGATCAGCAGCTACATCATCAGCATTATCACCATCAGTGATTCTGTGCATAGTAGCGCTTAATGAGATACCACCCATTGTGTATGAAAGACCATAGTGTAAGTTTTCTTTACCAGCACCTAAGAAACCTAAGTTACCGTGAGAAGCCCATGATGAACCATCTCTACCGTTACCCATGTTACCAGCAAATCCACCGAATTCACCTTCATCTCCATAAGTAGTTTGACCTACGTTAAGTGAGATGTTATCATTAACAGTATAACCTAAACCAAAACCTCTCATTGTAGCACCATTATAACTTTCGTTTAATGAAGCAGAAACAGAAGCACCCATGATACCACCTGATAAATCAACACCAAATGCAGCATCATCAGCTATTGAATTAGTTAAGTAAAGAACATTTACGTTCCAACCACTAAATTCACCGTTTAAGTTTAAGTACATGTTAGTTAAGTCATCACTCATAGTTGATGAATCACCAGTTGCTGCTAAATTTGCACCAGCTGTTAAAGCATCATTTCTAGTAGCGTAACCTAGAGTAACATCAGCCATGTCTAAATCAAAACCGAAAGACATACCATCCCAAGTATTTCTGTCTCCGTTAGTCCAGTCGTTAGTACCAACTAAATTACCAGATCCATACTCAAGAGCTTGACGACCAACTGTCATTGACGCCATTCCAAATAAGTTTGCAGAAGCATATGCTTCGTAAACTGTAGCTGCAACTCTACCTTCACCAAGGTTAATACCACCTAAGTTATAGTTAAAGTCAGAGCTTGTGTGAATTCCCCAGTCAGAACCACCCCAAGTAGCACCTAAAGTTACTCTTTGAGTAGTTAGTCTGTAGTCTTCACCGTTAACTTCACTCATATCCATTCTCGTTCTAGAATCTACATTCCAGTCCTGAGCAAAAGATACAGTTGTTATTAGTCCTAAAGCAAGGGCTAATACATTTCGTAAATTCTTTTTCATATTAAATTATTTTTGGTTAATACGCTGCAAAGATAAAATACTTCTTCAATACCGACCTAATAAAAAGTAACCTTTTTTAACATAAATGTGTTCGTATAGGTATTAATTGTTTGTAAATCAGTATTTTAAGTATAAAAAAAAAGTTAAAAAAATCATTGTTTTTTTTGTCTTTTTATTAAAAAAAACCACTTTTTAATGAAAAAAGAGAGAATTACCCCTTATAGCGAAGCCACTTCCACAACTCTTTATAATTGATTTTTTTTCCATACATTAATATTCCTGTGCGATATATTTTGGCAGCTAATTTTGTGCTTAAAATAAAGGATCCAACTAAAACTAAGATAGAAACTAAAAGCTCCCATTCAGAAACACCAAACGGAATTCTAACCATCATTATGATGGGTGAGGTTAAAGGAAAAATACTCATCCAAAAAGCAAGAGAACTATCTGGGTTTTCCATAATTGGCTGAATCAAAATAAAAGATAATATTAGAGGAACAGTTACTGGAAGAATGAACTGTTGACTATCTGCTTCAGCATCAACAGCAGATCCAACAGCTGCAAAAAGTGATCCATACATTAAATACCCACCTAAAAAGTAAAATAAAAATGCTAGCAGTATTTCAACTAAATTTATATTATTTAAATACATTAATCCTTCTAGCATCATAGACTGCATTTCAATTTCTTGAGTAGATTCGACTTCGGTAATGTTTACAAAATATGCTTGAGATACAAAAAATAAAAGTGAAGTTAAACAAATCCAAAGTATGAATTGTGTTAATCCAATTAATGATACACCAATAATTTTTCCCATCATTAGTTTGAAAGGTTTAACAGAAGAAATAATTACCTCAACAATTCTGTTTGTTTTCTCCTCTATAATACTTCTCATAACCATAGTTCCATACATGAAAATAAAGATGTATATTAATAGCCCAGAAATAAATCCAATTGCCATACTTAATTCGGTTTTTGACTTTTGCCCTATTCCATCCTTTGAAATTATTTGATTAGATATAATGATATTAGTTTTTGCATCTTCGAGTAAAATTATATCAATACCTAGCTTAATAAGCTTTTCTTGCTCAATTTTTTTTTCAATTTGAGATTTAATTTCATTATTTACCGAAAGACTTACTTGCTTGTTTGATGATAATATAATTTCATCTTCTTTTTTTTCCAAAAGAGCATAGTACAATTCATTATCAAATTTTATTTTTAAATCTGCAAATATACTATTAGGAATTACCACAAAATTTATGTAATCAGTGTTTTCTAATTTATTAAACAAATCAAAATCTTGTTCGGAAATTGCAATTGTTCTCTCAGTTTGAGTCTGATTTGTTAGATAAATGGGTAAAAACATAACAAGTACCATTAGTAACGGTCCTAGTAATGTCATTACAATAAAAGATTTCTTTCTAATCCTTATTAGATACTCCCGTTTAATTATTAACCATATTTTATCCATTTTGAACTGCTTTAATAAAAATACCTTCAATAGTTGGATTTTTTTTCTGAAATGAAACTATCTTATTTTTAGAAATGATATCCTGCATAAATTTTTTGTAATCGATATCTTTATTAATAGAAACTATATGCTTGTTTTTATCGTGTTCTTTAGATTTATATGCAAATGTTGATTTTAATTTTTCATGATCTTCACAAACAATTTCGTATGAGTTATCATAAAATGTTGTTTTAATATCATCAATTTTTCCCTCTAGAATTGTTTTGGAGTTGTTAATTAAACCAATATGAGTGCATATTTCCTCAACTGATTCCATTCTATGCGTTGAGAAAATAATTGTTGTGCCATTTTTATGTAATTCTAAAATTTCATTCTTAATTACTGAAGCATTTATTGGATCAAAGCCACTAAATGGTTCGTCAAATATTAATAATTTTGGCTCATGAATAATAGCTGTTATAAATTGTATTTTTTGTGCCATTCCCTTACTTAGTTCTTCTACTTTTTTATTAAAAAGATTTTTAATATTTAATTTATCAAACCAAAACATCAATCTATTTTTTGCTTTGTTATGAGACATGTCTTTAAGCTGTGCTAGATAAAGACATTGCTCCATAACGTTCATTTTTTTGTAAAGTCCTCTTTCTTCTGGAAGATATCCTATATCTTTTATATGATTTCGTTGTAATTTTTCATTATCAAAAATTATTTCTCCGCTATCTGGAGCAGTAATTTGATTTATTATCCGCATTAAACTTGTTTTTCCTGCTCCATTTGGGCCAAGTAATGCATAAATACTATTTTTGGGCACTGCAATATTTGCATTATTAAGTGCATAAAAGTCTCCATACTGTTTAACAATATTTTTTGCTTTTAATATCATGATTTTTAGAATCAGTTAAACATTTCTTTTACTTTATCAAAAAATGATTTTTCATTTTTTGAAGGATCAGGTATAAAATTATTTGATTTTTTAGATTTTTCAAAAAATTCTTTTTCTTCTTTATTGAGTTCTTGTGGAGTCCAAATATTTATATGTATTAATAGATCACCAACACCATAACTGCTAACGGAGGGAAGTCCTTTGTTTTTTAAACGAAGGATTTTACCACTTTGAATACCTGAATCAAGATTTATTTTTACCTTACCGTTAATTGTTGGGATTTCACATTTAGCTCCAAGAACCGCATCTGCAAAGCTAATGTAATGATCGTAATGAATATTTTGCCCATCTCTTTTAAGTTTCGGGTGTTCTTCTATAGCAATTAATACAATTAAATCTCCATTTACTCCATCACTTGGAGCAGCGTTTCCTTTTCCGCTAACTTTTAATTGCATTCCTTCTTCAACACCTGCAGGTATTTTAATACTAACAGTTTCTTCCTTTTTAATCATTCCATTACTATCAGTTCCTGATGGTTTTTTATCAACAATTTTACCAATACCATTACAGATTGAACATGTACTAGAAGTTTGCATCTGTCCAAGTATAGTATTACTAACTCTAGTAACACTTCCAGTTCCATTACATGTTTGACACGTTTTGTACATTACACCTTCTGCAACTATTAATCTTCTAACCTTCACTTTTTTATCGACCCCGTTCGAAACTTCATTTAGGTTTAAAGTAAGCTTAATTCTAAGATTAGAGCCTTTTAAGATTCTTCTTCCTCTACTTCCTCCACCAAAACCACCAAAACCACCACCACCAAATATATCTCCAAACTGACTAAAAATATCATCCATATTCATACCTCCAAATCCTCCAGCACTACCACCCATTCCAGCATGACCAAACTGATCATATCTTTGTCTTTTTTCAGAATTACTGAGTACTTCATATGCTTCAGCAGCCTCTTTAAATTTAGCTTCAGCTTCTTTATTATCAGGGTTTTTATCAGGGTGATATTTTATAGCAAGCTTTCTATACGCTTTCTTTATTTCTTTAGAGTCAGCATTTTTCCCAACTCCTAAAATTTCATAATAATCTCTTTTTGACATATAAATAAATATTAATTTCCTACAACTACTTTGGCGTATCTTATAATTTTTTCACCAAGAAAATAACCTTTTTCAATTACATCAATTATTTTTCCTTTCTGGTTTTTTTTTGAAGCTGGAACATTTGCTGTTGCTTCATGGAAATCGGTGTCTAGTTCTTTTCCTATTGGACTTTCCATTTCTTTAAGTCCTTTTTTTTCTAACTCTGTTTTTAATTGTTTGTATATTAAGGTTGGGCCATCATTATCAGAATAATTATTTGCTTTTATTGATCTTTCGAAGTTGTCAAGTATTGGAAGTAAAACTAACATTACATCCTTGTTGGCTGTACTGTAAAGTTCTAGACGTTCTTTAGCAGTTCTTTTTCTGAAATTTTCAAATTCAGCAAATAATCTAAGATTTTTGTCTTTCTCTAACTCAAATTCTTTTTTGAAATTATTTTTTTTACTATCTTTTTTTTTAGCACTTTTATTTTTTGATGATTTTTTTGTAGTCATATCAAAGTTGTTTTAATAAATTTTATTGCAATTATATTGCCACGATTTTTTAAAGACAATTTGTCAGTTATCTTTTTTTAAGGTTAATTTTTTTTGAGATTGTAAAAAGTTTATTAATCTATTTCCCTTTAAATTTTTAGCTATTATTATACCATCTTCATTAATTAGCAGATTTGAGGGTATAGATGTTATTTTGAATGTTTTTGCTACATCAGATTCCCACCCTTTTAAATCAGAAACATGATTTTCCCAATTAAGATTATCTTTTTTTATAGCTTCATCCCATGCTTTATGATTTTTGTCAAGTGATATGCTGTAAATTTCAAAACCTTTACCATTTACAAATTCTTTATTATTGTAGTATTTGTAAGCAATTACTTTGTTAGGATTTTCTCTTCTACATGGCTTGCACCATGATGCCCAAAAATCTATAAGGACTAATTTTCCTTTTAAATCAGATAATTTAATATTTTCTTCATAAATATTTGTTAACTCAATTTCAGTAGCAACTGAACCAATGTCAGAACCTATGTTTTGTGATAAAAGTTGAATTGAGAAAATGATATTAAAAAAAAAGACAAGATTCTTTTTCATTATTAATTGATTCTTTCAATTTTTGCGCCAATTCTATTTAATCTTTCATCAATTTTTTCATATCCTCTGTCTATTTGTTCGACATTATGTATTGTGCTTTCTCCATCTGCAGCTAATGCAGCAATTAGTAATGAAACACCGGCTCTAATATCAGGTGAACTCATTGTAGATGCTTTAAATTTTGTTTCTTGGTTTAGTCCGATTACAGTTGCTCTATGTGGGTCACATAAAATAATTTTAGCACCCATATCAATTAATTTGTCAACAAAAAACAATCTTGATTCAAACATTTTTTGATGTATTAAAACAGAGCCTTTTGCTTGTGCAGCAACTACTACAATTATGCTCAGTAAATCCGGCGTAAAACCGGGCCATGGTGCATCTGAAATAGTTAGAATTGATCCATCAATAAAAGATTTAATAGTATAATTTTCTTGTTCTGGAACAAAAATATCATCACCACGTAGTTCAATTTTAATACCAAGTTTTTGAAAGGTATTGGGAATAATTCCAAGATCTTTAAATGATACATTTTTTATCGTAATTTCTGATTTGGTAATAGCTGCCAATCCGATAAAAGATCCAATTTCAATCATATCTGGCAAAACTTTATGATTACATCCATTTAGTTTTGATACTCCTTCAATTTTAAGCAGATTAGATCCAATTCCTGAAATTTTTGCTCCCATAGAATTTAACATCTTGCATAATTGTTGTAAATAAGGCTCACATGCTGCATTATATATTGTTGTTTTACCTTTAGCCATGCTTGCTGCCATAATAATATTAGCAGTTCCAGTAACAGATGCTTCTTCTAATAATAGATGATTACCTTTTAAATTTTCACCCTCAACTTTATAAAACTCCTCTTTACTATCATATATAAATTGTGCTCCTAATTTTTCAAATCCAGTAAAATGTGTATCAAGGCGTCTTCTACCAATTTTATCTCCACCTGGTTGTGGTATATATCCTCTACCAAATCTTGCTAACAAAGGACCTACGATCATTATAGAACCTCTTATTTTACTACTTTTAATCTTATATTCTTTAGATGATAGATAATCAATATCTACATTATTTGCGTTAAATCGGTATGTGTTTTCTTTAATTTTTTCTACTCTAACATTTAAACTTTTTAGTAAGTCAATTAAAATATTTACATCAAGAATGTTAGGTAAGTTTTCAATTATAACTTCTTTATTAGTAAGAAGTACTGCGCACAATACTTGTAAGGATTCGTTTTTTGCACCCTGTGGTGTAAGAGTTCCTTTTAATTTGGCGCCTCCTTTTACTTTAAAAACTGTCATTTATTTTTTTCTTTTAAAATTTTTTCTTTTGTGAAATTTCTTACTATTTGAGGACTGTCGAATTGATGAGGAGCGAACAAATTCAAAATTTTCTTCTAATATCAGTTGATTATTAGACATTTGTTTTAAATGAAGTTTAATTATATTATTATCAACAGATCCTTGATTAAAAAGAATGTATGATTTTTTCATTTGATTTGCAATCATTCCGGTAAGAATTTCTTTTTCTACACCATTTTTTTGTATTGCTGTATCAATCATACTAGCAATTGTATTACCATAATATGAAAAACGAATTTTATTTTTTGGGTAATTCATCCTTTTTGGCTTTTCTTCAAGTTTTTCAACTTCAGGTTTAGGGTAGGGTGAGTCAATTTCCAATTCGAAATTTGACATAATGTGTAAATGATCCCAAAGTTTGTGAGTAAATTCTTTAATATCTCTTAGATGAGGATTCATTTGTCCCATAAATTTGATAATGGCATCAACACATTTTTGTTGTTTATCCTTGTTTTTTAATGTAAGGGCATGAGAAATCATTTTTTGAACATGTCTTCCGTATTCCGGAATTGTTAATGATTCTCTTGTGGTATTGTATTGCATAAAAATATTTAGTACAAATGTAATAAAAGAGCATTAATATCGAATTATAAATAATAATTATTGTGCAATTAGCTTAGTATTTTAAAATCCTAAAACAAGCATTAACATGTAGTTTCTTGTTGCTTCAGGAAAATATCCAGCCATGTCATATCCACCTTCACTATTTTTGGTAACATAGTGATCATCGGATCTAGGATCATATTCATTGGAGATAAATCTATATATCCATGCGTTACTAACATACTCACTGTCTAAAACATTATTTACTCTAAAATATATTTTACTAATTTTAAATAGCTTTGAGTTTAAATTGTACTGCAATTGTAGATTGTGAGTTAAATAATCATTAAGCATTCTGTCTTTTGATGAAGTATTATCAATATATTGCTCACCAACATATTTGCTATTAAAGTTCAAAGATAAGTTTTCACCTAATTTATAGTTTAATTGTGTAGCCCAGACAATATTTGGAGAGAAAGCTAAATCAGTATTCTTATGAACTATTTGTTCTTGTCCCCATGTATCCCAGTTATCAACGTATTCTACATATTTATTAATATTATTTTGACTTAATGTTAGATTTGCTAGTATCTGTAATTTATTAAATAATTTTTGACTTCCTTCAATCTCAATTCCTCTTCGAAATGAATTGTCAACATTAGTTCTTGTGTAAGCTCCAACATCATTAATCTGTCCTGTTAGAACCAATTGGTTGTAATACATCATATTATATAGATTTATAGAAAAAATTGTATTGTTTTTTGCAAGTTTGTATCCTAATTCTAAATCATGCAGTGTTTCATGCTGTGGTCTTGAGTTTGGTGAACTTTCAACATAATCATTTCTATTAGGCTCTTTATTTCCAATTGAATAAGAAGCGTAGAGTGATTGATTATTATTTATTTTATGAAATATACCTGCTTTTGGATTTGTAAAATCTAGAGTAACATCTTGTTTTGCGATCTCCCCGTTATCATTAAATCCATCAAAAGAATACAATATTCTTTTGTTTTGAATATCAAGCATTAAGTTAGTTGATTTGTTAAGAGTGTAGTCTGCCTTAATATAAAAATTACGATTGGTTTTTTCCGCATCATCAAAATAGTATTGATGATTATAATTTGCATTACTTGCTTGTTTCATCCAAATAATATTACCATAATGATCTCCATTATACCTATTAAAAGCACCTCCAATGTTAAGGTCAATATCATTTAATTTATGTTTGAGTGAAAAAACTAGTCCGCTAAAGTCATTATTAAGCCATTTTCTACGAATTAGATCAGTATTTTTAATGGTGTCGCCACTAAAAACTAAATTTTCTAACCCATAATTAGATAGTTCTTCACCCAACTTTTCTTGTTCATAATAACCTTCACCATGCGTATGATGAAATGATACATTAAGTAAGCTATTTTCTTGAATTTGTTTGGTGTAGTGAACTTGGTAATGAGTTTGGGTATAGTTGTCAACTTCATTTTCATAAGTGTAGCTATTGTATGTTCTATTTGAATCTAAATACCTTAATGGGACACCGTTCCATGCCTGATAAGTTCTTTCTTTGCCTGTAAAAATTATTCCCCTTAACAATGAATTATTGTTTAAATAGGTGGCTTGAAAATACGATGATTTTAAGTCAGAGGTTGCTCTATCAATGTATCCATCAGAAATGATTTGTGAAACTCTTCCATCAAGCATGAATGAATTGTTTAATAAGCCAGTACCAAATTCAATATTATTTTTAAATGTGGAATAACTACCAATCATATTGCTTGTTTTAGCATAAGGATTATATGTTATATCGTTTGTCTTCAAATTAATTGATGCCCCAAAAGCTGACGAGCCATTTGTTGAACTTCCTACACCTCTTTGAATTTGTATATTTTCTACAGAAGATGAAAAGTCAGGCATATTTACCCACCATACGCCTTGACTTTCAGAATCATTTAAAGGGATTCCGTTGATAGTGACATTTATTCTTGTTGGATCTGTGCCTCTAATTCTGAAGGAAGTGTATCCAATTCCAGCACCCGCATCAGATGTTGAAACAACGGAGGGAGTCATTGAAATTATGTATGGCAAGTCTTGTCCTAAATTTACTTTTTCTATCTCCTTTTTTTTCATTTCAGAAAATGATATTGGGCTTTCTTTTTTTGCTCTAATAGCTTCTACATTTACTTGCTCAAGTTTTTTATAAATTGATATACTATCGGTTTTTTGTTGAGCATTAGTTAGTAAAGCTACTAAAGTAAATACTAATACAATTAATTTGATGCGCATTTTAAATATGTTTTAAAAGGGGGATATTGAATAAACAATAGTTCAACTGGTTCCCTTCCATGAATTACCAATGGCAGGTTCAATGGGTATAATCTCAGCTAAAAAGCACCCCCTTAGTTAATTTTTGCAAATATACATGAATCTATTATATGTAGCCAAATTCTTTAAGCTTAAATTTTGCTTTTTCAAACCTATTTTCACCTTCAACAATATAATATGGAAATTGTAATTGCTGTAGTTCATTTTTGTAAAGTTCAAACAATATCTCTCTTTCGTTTCGATTTTCTCTTTGACCATCCTGTATCCAATTTAAATCTCCTTTGCAGAGAAAATAAAATCTATATTCATTTTTTTGTTTTTGTATTTTGTCAAGTATCCATTGATCACAATTATTATATTTGTAATCACTCCAAATTTTAATTGTAATTAAATCAGTATCAAGTAAAACTTTATTTCTCTCTGACTCTAACTGTTTTTTAGCTATTAAAGTCAAGTCCTTTTTGATGTATTTTCTATTTAATTTTTCTAAATAAGACCTGGCAAACTCTTTATTAGCTGGTAGTTTAAAGTGTATTTTAAGCTGATTACACAAAGTTGTTTTTCCACTACATTCTGGACCAGTTACAATAATTTTACTATACATTTTGATTAAATCTTCTTGCCCATGAGTAGTACCCATAAATTGCTATTATAGCATACAATAAAAATAAAAGACTAGTTAAGTAAAGTTCTCTGCTAATGTAAAGTTGTATAGAAACAACATCTATGATGATCCAATAAATCCAATTTTCTAAGATTTTTTTGGCGACCATGTATGTACTTATAATTGAAAAAATTGTAGTAAATGAGTCCAGTAATGGAGAGAAAGCACTGGTATAAATAGTTAAATAATAACCAAGTAAAAATGTAAGTAAAAAACCTACTATAATTAAAGTTAAATGAGTTTTTACATTTATACTAATTATTTTTTTTTCATTTTTTTTATTCCAATTGTAAAGACCATAAAATGCCATTATTAGATAAAACACCTGTAGTCCGCTCTCAGCATATAATTTTGCATCAATACATATGTAGAAATACAGAAGTACGCTAACAATTGCAGCATACCAACAAAAAATATTTTTTTTTGCGGCTAAAATGACGTATATAATTGAGAAAATAACAGCACTAAATTCTACAAAATTGTTTTTAATTATAATTAAAACTTCGCTCATTAATTAATAGTTAAATGTCTTATATTTATGCTTTATTTATTAAAAAACATCATGGTATCAAGTATTGTGAACTGCATCAGAAATTTCTGTAATCAAATTGGAGTTTTTTTCAATTGCATTTCCAACAACAATAATATCGGCACCAGCTTCACAACTTTTTCGAGCTTGATCAGCAGATTTAATCCCTCCTCCAATAATTAAAGGTATACTAATAGACTTACTTACTTTTTCAATCATTTTAAGAGAAACTGGATTTTCTGCTCCACTTCCAGCATCCATGAAGATTAGTTTTAAACCTAACATTTCTCCTGCAATTGCAGTGCATGCAGAAATTGCAGGTTTATTTGATGGGATAGGTGTAGTGTTGCTAATGTATGATACTGTCGTTTGTTGACCTCCATCTATTAGCATATAACCTGTTGATATTACTTCAAGTGAAGATTGTTTTAAAATGGGAGCTGTTATTACTTGTTTGCCAATTAACATTTCTGGATTTCTCCCAGATATTAGTGAGAGAAATAGAATTCCGTCAGCCTTGTGATTTATTTGCATTGTATTTCCTGGAAATAATATTACTGGAATTTTTGATTTTTTCTTAATAGTAACTATACAGTCGTTTAAATTATCATACGTTAGTAAACTTCCTCCTAAAAAGAAAAAATCGACTTTAGATGACTCTGCAATTTGGATTATTTTTAAAAGAGAATTTTTATCTTGCTTGTCTGGATCAATTAAAACAGAAAATAATTTTTTCTTTTTTTTCTTTGTGTTTAATATGTTTGAGTAGGCTTTCATAAGTTAATTTTCTTTTCACAAAGATACACTAAATAATGATTTTTAATTTGTATAAATTTTCCTGAAATCAACTTGTTTTTAAATTTAGCTTTAACAATTCCTTTTTCATTTGGTTTAAAATTATTTACAATTATATCTTTTTTAAAAGAGATGTTCCCTTTCTCATACCATTTAAAAATCGCTTCTTTAAAACACCATATGATTACAGCTTTTTTTTCAGTTAACAAAACTTTATTTTTATTGCAAACAAATTTATTTGCAAGTTGAAATGGTCTATTTGATATTATTTCAATATCTATGCCAACTTTATAATCGCTTATTATAACGCAAGCTATTTTTTTTGTATGTGAAATAGAAATAAATTTATTTTCTAAAAAAGGAGCTCCATAATTATTGTAATTAATTTTTGCACCTGGCAATAATTTGTTAACTAAAATACTATTAATTAGAGTTTCTTTTACTCTGTTGGTGTTTTTATGTTTTGTAGCAAATAAATTATTGGCTATTTTTTTTAAATCATCTACTGTTTCTGTTATTTGCCATATTCCAATTTGGAATTTTTCTTTTTTTATGATTTTAAATAATCCCATATTTGTTATTGTTGCTAAGATAATAATTATACTTATCTTTGCACATATTATTTATTTTTATGGAAACAACGGTTATGAATTATAAAGTTAAAGATGTTTCGTTATCAGATTGGGGAAGAAAAGAAATTAGGCTAGCAGAAGCAGAAATGCCAGGTTTAATGTCTATTAGAGATGAATATGGTGAATCAAAACCTTTAAAAGGTGCTAGAATTGCAGGTTGTTTACATATGACTATACAGACCGCTGTTCTAATTGAAACTCTTATTCATCTAGGGGCTGAGGTTTCATGGTCATCATGCAATATTTTTTCTACTCAAGACCAGGCTGCAGCTGCAATTGCTAAAACTGGAGTTCCAGTTTTTGCATGGAAAGGTATGAATGAAGATGAATTTGATTGGTGCATTGAACAGACATTGCATGCGTTTAAAGATGGTAAGCCTTTAAATATGATTTTAGATGATGGAGGTGACTTAACTAACATGGTATTTGATAAATATCCTCAATTGGTTAATGATATAAGAGGTTTGTCTGAAGAAACAACTACTGGAGTGCATAGGCTTTATGAAAGGATGGAACAGGGAACTTTATTAATGCCAGCCATAAATATTAATGATTCTGTTACAAAATCTAAATTTGACAATAAATATGGATGTAAAGAATCTTTAGTTGATGCGATAAGACGCTCAACTGATATTATGATGGCAGGAAAAGTAGCTGTTGTTGCAGGTTATGGAGATGTTGGAAAAGGATCTGCTGCTTCATTAAGAGGTGCTGGAGCTAGAGTGATTGTAACAGAAATAGATCCTATTTGTGCACTGCAAGCTGCTATGGATGGATTTGCTGTGAAGAGATTAGAATCAGTATGTGATCAAGCAGATATTATTGTAACAACCACAGGCAATAAAGATATTGTGCAAGGTCACCATTTTACTAAAATGAAAGACAAAACAATTGTTTGTAATATTGGTCATTTTGATAATGAGATAGATGTTGCATGGCTAAATGACAACTGGGGTCAAACAAAAACTGAAATTAAACCCCAAGTTGATATGTATTCAGTTAACGGAAAAGATATTATATTGCTTGCTGAGGGAAGATTAGTTAATTTAGGTTGTGCAACTGGTCATCCTTCTTTTGTTATGTCAAACTCTTTTACAAATCAAGTTTTAGCACAGATTGAGTTATGGAATAACTTTACTAAATATGAAAACAAAGTATATATGCTCCCTAAACATTTAGATGAAAAAGTTGCTAGACTTCATTTAGAAAAAATTGGTGTTGAATTAGAAAGTTTAAGGAAGGATCAGGCAGATTACATAGGTGTAAAGGTTGAAGGACCGTATAAGCCAGAATACTATCGATATTAGTTATATATTCTTAACATTTGCCCATTAGTTAAGCAATAATATTGTTTTAATGGTGCGATAGCAGGCTTATTTATAGCGTTTCCGTTTTGATCTAGCAAAAAAGCAGAAGTACAGCAATTACAAAATGCTATCCCGCTGTTTATTGAATCAATAAATGAACATTCGTCACAAGACTGATAGCTACAGATTCTGTCAAAAGCTTTAAATTCATTGTTAGACATATGGTATATAATAATTCCTGCATTTCCTCCTTCAATGAATTTATAACTTCCGTTTATTTGTAATTCTTTGAATTCTTCATCTGATAGTGTAATTAATTTATTCACATATACATCATCAACATAACATTCTTTGTTGTCACAAGAAATGCTAATTAAAATAATTAATATTATAAAGAATTTTTTCATGTGCCCAAAGTATAAAAATAAATGATTTATTACATATTTAATCTATCAAAATAATTTATATATTTACAGACTTTTAGAAAACAAAACAAATCAAACATGGCTATGTTTAGAAAATTATATTTATCACTCATCTTTTCCTTAATTTCAGTTTTTTCTTATGCACAAACCGGAACACTAAAAGGAGTAATTACAAATACTTTAACTGGAGAGCCTATACCGTTTGCAAATTTAATTATTGAAAAAAATGGTAATCAGCAAGGAGGTACAGCTACTGATTTCGATGGTAATTATACAATAAAGCCAGTTGATCCTGGAACATATACAATTAAAGTAACATGTGTTGGTTTTGGTGCAGTTGAAATTACTGGAGTAATAGTTTCGGCAAATAAAATTACATTTCAAGATGTTAAGCTTCAAGAAGGAATAGCTATTGGAGAAATAAAAATTATTGAGTATAAAAAACCATTATTAGATCAAGATAATTTATCTGGAGAAACTAAAACTTCTGAAGAAATTGTTGCATTACCTACTAGAAGTGTAGCTTCAGTTGCAGCAAGTACTGCTGGAATTTATCAACAAGATGAGGGTGATGATGTTAATATAAGAGGGTCAAGAGATAACGCAACAACGTATTACATTGATGGAATAAAGGTTAGAGGAGCAAAATCTGTTCCAACATCTGGAATCGAGCAAATTACTGTCGTAACAGGAGGTTTAAGTGCTCAATACGGAGATGCAACTGGAGGAATAATTTCTATTACAACCAAAGGTCCTTCTAATAAAACCTTTGGTGCTATTGAATATGAGACATCTTCTTTGTTTGACAAGTACAATTACAATCTATTAGGTTGGACTTTATCTGGTCCAATTTTAAGGAAAAAAGATAAAGACGGTAAAAAAGGCAGTTCAATAATAGGCTATTTTCTTTCGGGAGAACTAAGATCAGTTGATGATAATGATCCTTCTGCAATTGGTATTTGGAAAGTAAAAGATAGTAAGTTAAAGGATTTACAAAATAACCCATTACAATTTTATGAAGAGGGAGGAATCAAGGCAAGAGCAACATTCCTTGATGAGAATGATTTTGAAAATGTCCAAGCAAAGATTAATGCAGATGATAAAAGAATTACATTGTCTGGTAAATTAGATTTTAAGCCTACAAATAATACTTTTTTAACTCTTGGAGGTTCATATTTTTCTAAGGGAAGTAATGATTATTCTAGAAATAATTCAATGATGAATTGGGAAAATAATAGATATTCAACTGAAAATACTTATAGAGTTTTTGGTAAGTTGACTCAAAAATTTGGTACCGATGCATCAACACAAGATAATAACGCATCAACAATTAAAAATATTTTCCTAACTATTCAAGGGGATTACACCAACTATAGTAGAACCTTTAGTGATCCAGATAATAGCGATGAATTATTTAAGTATGGATATGTTGGAAAATTTGAAACATATAAAGCTCCAATTTACGAAGATGGTGTTGCTTTTGATCCAGTAGATTCAATATCATATGAAGGGCAAATTTTAACTGGTTTCGCAGACACATTATTAAAATTTTCTCCTTCAAATATTAATCCAACTCTTGTAAACTACACAACTTCATATAAAGATTTGTTTGAACAAGAATTTTTAACTTCATATTCTCTTGGAGGTGCATATGGTTCCGATGGTGTGATAAGGACGCAAGATGATTTCAGAGGTATAGGATTGTTAAATGGTGAAAGTCCTGCCTCAGTTTATTCACTATACGCTAATAATGGAGATTGGTATCCATATTTCGCAAAGGATAAAAAAACACAAACATCGTTCAAAGCATCAGGTTCAGCTGATATTGGATCTCACGAGTTTTCTTTTGGATTTGAATTTGAACAAAGAGACGATTCATATTGGCAGTTTAATGGTTTTAGAAATATTTGGCAGCTAATGAGACAGCAGACAAATAAGCATATCTTAGAGCTTGATTTATCTAATCCAATTCCAAAAGAAGTTAATGATATATATCAAGATACCGTAGACTACCCACGTCTTGTTATTGAAGATGAACAATCATTTTTTGATAGAATGTTAAGAGATAAATTAATAGAACAGCAAGCAGAAGACGTATATGGAAATTTAATTAAAGATGACACGTGGATTGATGTGGATGCGCTTGATCCATCATTCTACTCATTAGATATGTTTAGCCCTGATGAACTATTAAACAATAGCTCAGAATATGTATTTTATTATGGGTATGATATTTATGGTAATAAGTTAACTACTGTACCTACTTTAGAGGAGTTTTTTACTGATAAAGCATCTGACTCAAATGGAAACGAATATTTTACAAGAAAAATTGCACCTTTCCAACCAATCTATACTGCTGGTTATATTCAAGATAAGTTTGCTATTGAGGATCTTATTTTTAATGTAGGTTTAAGAATTGATCGCTATGATGCAAATCAAAAGGTATTGAAAGATAAGTATTTATTATATCCAGCATACACTGTTGATACAGAATTATCTGCTTCAGATGTAATTTCACAAACAAATCATCCATCTAATATTGGTGGTGACTATGTGGTTTATGTAGATGACGTTGCAAACCCTTCTACAATTGTTGGTTATAGAAATGGAGATGATTGGTATGATTCAGGAGGAAGAAAAATATCTGACCCAACCTTATTATCTGAAGCAGCTGGAGGATCAATAGCCCCTTATTTGGGTCCTGCTGTTGCATCGGACGCATTAAATAATAATATTTCGGCTGAAACAGCATTTGAAGATTATACGCCAGAAATTATTTTTATGCCTAGAATTGCTTTTTCATTTCCTATTTCAGATGAAGCTCAGTTTTTTGCTCATTATGATGTGTTAACACAAAGACCACCTGGATATAACAGATTAGATCCTGTTGGCTACTTGTTTTTGGCAAATGATGTTGGTGCAACATTAAATAATCCAGACTTAAAACCAGAAAGAACAATTGATTATGAATTAGGTTTTGCTAAAACCTTATCTTTAAAATCTGCTCTTAAGATTTCAGCATTTTACAAAGAATTAAGAGATATGATCACCAAGATAAATGTTATATCTGCATATCCACAGCAGTATTATACATTTGGTAACTTGGACTTTGGAACTGTAAAAGGAATGTCAGTTAGTTATGATTTGAGACGAACAAATAATGTTCAACTTACTGCTAATTATACTTTACAATTTGCAGACGGAACCGGATCAGAAACTGATGGAAGTATAAATTTGGTAGAAACTGGTCAGCCAAACCTTAGAACAACAATTCCTTTAGATTTTGATCAAAGACATGCACTATCTGCATCTGTTGACTATAGATATGGCTCAGGTAAAGATTATAATGGTCCAATATGGTTTGGTGCTAAGATTTTTGAAAATAGTGGAGCTAATATTAGATTAGATGCTGGTTCTGGAACACCATATTCAAGACAATCAAATATAACACAGGAAGCTGCATTTGGAATAAATGATAGATCAACATTAAGTGGAAGCTTAAATGGTTCTCGACTTCCGTGGCAATTTAAGATATCTGCAAAGATTAATAAAGAATTTGAAATAAAGTGGAGCGATAAAAAATCTTCTTTTGTAAATGTTTATTTGCAAGTACAGAACTTATTAAATGCAAAAAATGTGATTTCGGTTTATAGAGCTACTGGAAACCCAGAAGATGACGGATATCTAACAGCATCAGCATCACAAAATACCATTAATGCCCAGAACGACCCGGAAGCTTTCCGAACATTATATACAATGAAAGTTAATAATCCTTCAAATTATGCTCTCCCTAGAATGTTTAGAGCAGGCTTAAGTATTGAATTTTAATTTATATTAATTATGAATAGTAAATATATATATAGTTTATCTTTAATCCTATTATCGTTTTCGTTAATAGCAAAAGAGAATGTTTATTCACCAGCAACAACAGTTATTAATACTAGAGTTGCTTCTGGATGTGCACCGTCAATAACTAAAACAGACTTAGACGTCAACAATGTTAGAACTACTATAATGGGAGCTGGAGACATGTGGTGGGATCTTAGCGATGCTCAATATGAAATTCCTAAAGGCAGTAATAAAAACTCAATGTTTGCAGGTGCTCTTTGGATTGGTGGTGTTGATGACGGAGGTAACTTAAAGGTTGCAGCAATGACATATAGACAAGGTGGTAACGATTTTTGGACTGGTCCACTAGACGAAAATACTGCTACAATTGATGAACAGACTTGTATAAACTGGGATAAGCATTTTAAAATGACTAGAGCTGAAGTTGAAGATCATAAAGCTCGAGTAGGAATTGATCCAACTTATCAAATTCCTCAATCAATAGAAGAATGGCCAGCAAAAGGTAATTTATTTCCACCAGTAAATGGTACTATGAGAGATTTAGCTCCGTTTAAGGATATTGATGGTAATGGAGTGTATAACCCTAGTGCAGGAGATTATCCTGATTATAATATTACTGGAAATGATACAACATCTGAACTATATGGAGATGAAACTCTTTGGTGGGTATTCAACGATAAAGGAAATATTCATACTGAAAGTGAAGCTGATCCTTTAGGTCTTGAAATTCATGCTCAAGCGTTTGGTTTTGCTGCAGATAATGAGTTAAATGACATGACATTTTATAATTATAAGATTATTAATAGATCAACACAACCTTTAAATGAAACTTATTTTGGTCAATGGGTAGATCCAGATCTTGGTTATTACCTTGACGATTATGTTGGATGTGATGTTTCTAAAGGATTAGGTTTCTGTTACAACGGAGATGCTGAAGATGAAGGAGCACAGGGATATGGATTTAATCCGCCAGCCATAGGAGTAGATTTTTTCCAAGGTCCTATAGCAGATCCTAATGATGGAGTTGATAATGATAGAGATGGTCAAATTGATGAGCCAAATGAGGAGATAATTATGTCAAAATTTGTATATTATAATAATGATTTTACCGTTATTGGTAACCCGTCTGAGGGAATCCATTTTTATAATTACTTAAGAGGAATTTGGAAAGATAATGTTCCTATGACTTATGGAGGTGATGGACATGGAAGTGGAAATGGAGCAACAACTGATTTATGTAATTTTATGTTTCCAGGAACAACTGATCCTGATTTTCCGGGTCAAGAATGGACTGAGGTTACTGCAGGAAATATTCCAGCAGACAGAAGATTTTTGCAATCTGCTGGTCCTTTTACTTTACAACCTGGAGCTGTAAATGAAATTACAACTGGTGTTGTATGGGCTAGAGCAAAATCAGGCGGACAAACAGCATCAATAAATTTAGTTAAAGTTTATGATATTGAAGCTCAGGCATTATTCAATTCAAACTTTAATATATTAAACGGTCCAGATGCTCCAGATTTAGAAATTACTGAACTTGATCGTGAGTTAATAATTACTTTATCTAATGGTGTGACATCAAATAATATTGATGAATCGTATTCTGAAAAAGACCCTTATATTTTTCAACCAATTAATTTACAAAATTCACCTAATTTTGAATTCCAAGGATATTTAGTTTATCAATTGAAAAATGAAACTGTATCTCAAACTGATTTAGATGATCCTGATTTAGCTAGACTAATTTTTAGATGTGATATAAAAGACGATGTTAAAGAAATTGTAAATCATTATAAGGATGAAGAATTGGGACTTTGGACTCCAGTGGTTGAGGTTTCAGGTGTTTTAAATGATGGTGTTCAAGGTGGTATTGATGAAGGTACAAAATATTCTTTTCAAGTTACAGAAGATAGGTTTGCATTAGGAAATACAAGGTTAATTAACCATAAAACATATCATTTTATGGCTGTAGCTTATGGTTTTAATCCAGCTGAAATAAATATTAACCCATATGATCCAAATTCACCTGGATATGATGGAAAAAATCAACCATTTATTAGGGGAAGAAGAAATATTAAACCTGAATCTGGAATACCACATATAACAGATCATGAGAATGGTGGTATGGTTTTAAATTCATCTTATGGAGATGGTGTGAAAATCACAAGAATTGAAGGTTCAGGAAATGGTGGTGGTAATTTAGAATTCACTCAAAATACAATTGAAAATATTTTATCGAATTCTGATCATAGAATTGTATACCCTACATATGAAGCTGGTCAAGGTCCAATTACTGTATCCGTTGTTGACCCTACTAAAATTGAGAAAGGTAGCTATTTATTAAAGCTCGAAAATCCTATTTTAAATAATGCAAATTCGATTACTTCATATTCAAGCTGGATATTACAAGATTCAATATCTGGTGATATAGTTGCTACATCAAGTGATGATATTCTATTAGGAAAAGAAATATTTGTTTCTCCTTTAGGACTAAATATCAAAGTTAAGCAATCTCAAAATCCTGGTTCTGACCCATTAACATATGATGATAATGGTTTTATTTCAGGGTCTATTGAGTTTGAAGAAACATCAGATAGATGGTTAACAGGTATTCCAGACGTGGATGATGAAGGAGGTTTCTTTAGTTTATGGGGTTTAAATTGGATTAGATCTGGATCTTATGATGGGAGTAATAGTACATTAGGAACTCCACTTGGAGATTATAATACCACAGATGATCCAAACGGAGTTTATGAAAATGCTGTACAACAATCCTTGACTGTGTCATATACAAATGTTCCATTTGTTGGTGAGATTTCATTTGAAGCTTCTGGCGGAACTTGGGCACCATACAGATTTGCATCTTATTTTCAGGACGGACCAGGTATAAGTAGTACTGTAACCAATCAGTCTAAAATTACCAAGCTAAATTCAGTTGATATAGTGTTTACATCTGATAAATCTAATTGGACTAGATCATGTGTTGTAGAAGCTCAAGATGATCCTAACTTATCTATATTAGGACAGACAAAGATGGGGTTGAGACAAAGCCCTTCTGTTGATAAGGATGGTAATCCTGATAATTCTGGCACTATGGGAATGGGATGGTTTCCTGGATATGCAATTGATTTAGAGACTGGGGAAAGATTAAATATAATTTTTTCTGAAGACTCATGGTTAACTTCTGAAAATGGTAATGATATGATGTGGAATCCAACTTCAAATATTGTTACATCAGAATTTCCTAGTCTTGATCAATCTACAGGTTCAGGAGTTTTTTCTGGAGGTAGCTATTTACTTGGAGGTAAACATTACATATACGTCGTAAACGGTAAAAATTGGGTCAAAGGAACAGAGGATTATATTAATGGTAATTTTGATGATGTAGATGATTCACCAAGTTATGATAGTGGTCAGTGGATATATAATAAATTGTTAGATGATCAAACAGGTGTTGGCAAATGGAGAGTTTTCCAAAATGTTACTTGGGTTGGTTTACCTTTACTAACTCAAGGACGTACATTATTATCTAATAAAGCTACTGTAAAATTAAGAGTAACAAAACCATACAGACAATATGAAACAGTTTCAGCTGATAAAATATTGGATAAAAATATTTCATTAAATATAGGATCAACTTATGTAGTAGCTTATGGAAATGAAACTCCGCCATTAATTTCGTCATGGGGAGGTCAATCAATTACTCATGATGGTAGTACATATGAACCTGGAATGGTATTCACAGCTACATCTTCTTCATTTAATGGTAGTTCAAAAGCTAGAGTAATTGAACATACTAGTATTAATTCATTTAATCCAACATATAGCTTTAATACTAATGAAATATATGCAGAAAAACAGAAGCTGATAGCATCCGAAAATAGGATAAAAGATATTAATATCGTGCCTAATCCATACTATGGTTATTCAAGTTATGAAACAAATCAAATAGATAATAGAGTTAAAGTAACAAATTTACCTGAAAAAGCCACCATTTCTATTTATACTGTAAGTGGTACATTAGTCAAAACAATTAAGAAAGATGATGATTTGGCTTCTATTGATTGGGATTTAAAAAATGATTATGGTATCCCTGTTGCGAGTGGATTGTATGTTTTTCATGTAAGGACATCTCTTTGGGATGAAGCGAATCAAGAAATGGTAGAAAAGGACAAAGTAATAAAGTGGTTTGGGGCATTGAGGCCGGTTGACTTAGATACTTTTTAATATTATAGAAAAAAATTAATTTATATGACAAAAATTAATAAATCGATAAAAGCAATATTAGTTATATTATTAGCAATATTAACTACTAATCCAATATATGCTGGAAATCCACAAAGAGCTGGTCAGGCTGGTGCTTCAGAATTATTAATTAATCCTTGGTCAAGAAGTTCTGGTCTTGGTGGATCTAATGCTGCGGGAATTCATGGATTAGAAGCTGTCTATTTAAATGTTGCTGGATTAGCATTTACTGAAAAAACAGAATTAATATTTTCACAAACATCGTGGTTACAGTATGGATCAAAGATGTTTAGTGCTAATGATGCTGTTAGTAATATAAGTTCATTTGGTTTTGCACAAAAAATAGGCGAATCAGGAACAGTTGCAATGTCAGTTATGAGTATGGATTTTGGAGAAATAGAAATAACAACAACTGATTTACCTGATGGAGGTATAGGAACCTATTCACCAAGATTTATGAATATTGCCATGTCTTATGCTCATATTTTTTCAAATAGTATATATGGGGGCTTTACAGTAAAAATGATTTCAGAACAAATTTCAAATTTAGGTGCAACAGGTCTAGCTCTTGATGCTGGAATCCAATATGTAACTGGTAAAAAAGATAATTTGCAATTTGGTATTGCGTTAAAAAATATAGGTCCTAGAATGTCTTTTTCCGGAGATGGTTTATCATTTAGAGGAGTCGTAGGAGATGATGATGATTACAAAATGACTGTCGAGCAACGTTCAGCTGAGTTTGAACTGCCAGCACTTTTAAATATGGGTATTTCATATGATTTAAATATTCTCAGACATAGAATTACTGGATCGGGAACGTTTACTTCTAATTCTTTTCAAAAAGATCAAATTCGTATTGGAGGAGAGTATGCATATAGAGAGATGTTAATGATTAGAACTGGATATGTATTTGAAGAAGGAATAAGCTCACCAGAAACTAGAACAACAGCACTTAGAGGCCCTGTCGCGGGTTTTACTATAGAGTTACCAATGACAAGTGGTGGAACTACATTTGGTTTAGATTACTCATATAGACATACAGATCCTTTCCAAGGATCTCATAGTATAGGTGCTAGAATCAATTTATAGTATATACATAATAATTAGTTGTAGATGGACAATAAAATTATATATTTATCAGAACAAGGATATAATGATTTAAAAAATGAGTTAAATCAATTAATTACAATTGAACGTCCAAATATTATAAGACAAATTGCAGATGCTAGAGACAAAGGTGATCTTTCTGAAAACGCAGAATATGATGCAGCAAAAGAAGCACAAGGACTACTGGAAGCTAAAATATTAAAACTTGAAATTGAATTAAGCAATGCAAGAATTTTAGATGAGTCAAATGTTGATACTTCAACTGTTAGATTGTTAACCCAAGTTACAATAGAAAATCTTGAGAACTCATTGCAAATGAGCTATATTTTAGTTTCAGAATCAGAAGCAGATATATCATCAAAAAAAATATCATCATCTTCTCCTATTGGAAAAGGTTTGCTAGGAAAAAAAGAAGGTGATATTGTCGATATAAATGTTCCAAGTGGAATTGTAAAGTTTAAAATAATATCGATTAAATCTGCATAATTGTGTCTATCTTCTCTAAAATTGTAAGTGGAGAGATGTCAGCTCATAAGATTTATGAAGATGTTGATCATTTAGCGTTTCTTGATATTTTTCCAATGTCCAAAGGTCATGTTTTAGTTGTTCCAAAAAAAGAAATTGACTATATTTTCGATATGAGCGACACAGAATATAATCAGTTATTAATATTCGCTAAAAAAATTTCTTTAGCTATTAAAAAAGTAATTAATTGTAAACGAGTCTCATTAAATATCGTTGGCTTAGATGTTCCGCATGTTCATATTCATTTGATTCCGATCAATTCTATATCAGATTTAAATTTTGAAAAGAAAAAATTAATTTTTTCTGAAGATGAATTTAAAGATATTGCTATATTAATTAGAGATGCTATTTAATTTTATTAGGGTTATTTTTTATAAAACTTTTCCAATTAGAATAGTTGCTTGAACTAGATATAGTTTTATTTTGATAATAATGACATAGAGCTGCAGCTAGACCATCTGATGCATCTAAATTTTTTGGCATCTCTTTAATATTAAGAATTGATTTTAGCATACCTGCAACTTGTTCTTTAGACGCATTACCGTTTCCAGTTATAGACATTTTTATTTTTTTAGGAGCGTATTCAAAAATTGGCACATCTCTATATAATGATGCAGCCATAGCAACACCTTGTGCTCTACCTAACTTTAACATAGATTGTACATTTTTACCATAAAAAGGTGCTTCAATTGCAACTTCATCTGGTTTATACTCATCTACTAAATTTAATATTCTTGAGAATATTTTTTTTAGTTTTAACTCATGAGATTGTAATTTGTTTAAATGAATAACACCCATGTTTATTAAAGATATTTTCTTTTCTTTAATTTGAATTAGACCATAACCCAAAAGACTTGTTCCAGGGTCAATTCCTAGAATTATTTTATTAGTTTGCAATTCTTATTTTGTATAATTGTATTACAAACTTAAGCAATGATAAGTAAAAAAACTATCAGCTTTATACTAAAAATTGGGATTGTTTTTTTTTCTATATACTTTTTATATATTCAATTTTTATTAAAAGTTGACGATAATCAAATTAATAACTTTAGTATTTTCAGTAATTTAAAATCTAACCTATTTTCTTTTTTTTTAGTTTTTTTTATGATGTTTATTAATTGGATTATTGAAGCTTTTAAATGGAAGTTACTAATAAAAAAAATAGAGAACATTACAATTTGGACATCAATTAGAGCAGTTTTTTCAGGCATTACTGTTTCTACATTTACTCCTAATAGAGTAGGAGAGTATGGAGGTAGAATATTTTGTCTTTCTAAAGCAGATAGAATTCAATCAATTTTAATCACAGTTATTGGTTCTATTGGGCAATTAATAACAACAATTTTTTTCGGTTTTTTCGGTTTTATGTTCTTACCAAATTATTTACCTGAAATACTAGAGTATAATTTTTTTCATTTTGTATCCTATAAGTTTTGTGTTATTTGCTTAGCTATATTAAATTTATGCTTGGTTTTCATTTTTTTAAAAACTTCATATCTTTCAATAGTACTAACTCACTTTAAATTTTTAAATAGATTTAAAAAATATATTAAGGTATTTTCATTTTACAATTCCAAAGAGTTATTTTATGTTTTTTTATTAAGTAATTTTAGATATATAGTTTTTACAACACAATTTTTTATATTACTTAATATTTTTGATGACAATATTTTTTATTTTGATGCAATTCCTTTGATTATGATGATGCTTTTAATTGTATCAATTATACCAACAATAGTTTTTACAGAGCTAAGCGTTAGAGGTTCAGTTGCAGTTTTTTTATTTGGAATGATAACCTCAAATACTATTGCAGTTATTTCTGCTACATTTATTATGTGGATTATGAATTTTGTAATTCCTGCTCTAATTGGAACATTTTTTATATTCTCTTTAAAATTTTTTAGAAGGTGATATCAAATATTATTTTATTAATTCTTCTTATTTATTGTTGTGTAATATTATCATTTGTTTTAGGTTGGTATAGAAATCAAAAATCAAAAAATATTGAAAGTAAAAAATATGTTAGCATTGTTATCGCTATGCGAAATGAAGAAAATAATGTGAATAATATTATTAATAATTTTAATTTTCAAAATTATCCTGAAGATAAGTTAGAATTAATAATTGTTGATGATCACTCAACAGATTTAACATTAAAAAAAGCAAAAAAATGTAATCAGAAAAATATAAAAGTTCTTTCGCTTCCTAATAATTTATATGGAAAAAAGCTAGCTATTAATTTTGGTTTGCAATATGCTGTTGGAGATATTATTTTAACTTCTGATGCAGACTGTATTTTTCAATCTAATTGGGTAAGTACTATGTCTTCGTATTTTAATAATGATAATGTGAAATTAGTTGCAGGTCCAGTAACATATTCCTCAGAGGAAACTATTTTTCAAAAATTTCAGTCTTTGGAGTTTTATTCTTTAATTGCATGTGGTGCGGGTGCAATAGGAATAAAGAAACCAATTTTTTGTAATGCAGCTAATATGGCTTACAGTAGAGATGTGATCAAAATATTTAATCAAGTTACTGATTCAAAAATAGCTAGCGGAGATGATGTTTTTTTATTACATCATTTAAAAAAAACAAGTGCCAAATCTATTAAGTTTGCACGAGACAAAAAAGCTATTGTAACAACATCAGGTAAAGAAAATACTTCTGATTTTTTAACTCAAAGAAAAAGATGGACTGCTAAAAGCGCCAGCTATAATGATCTATTTACTTCATTTGTTGCTATATTAGTACTTTCAGTGAATTTATCATTTTTATATGTTGTATTTGAGTCATTTTTCACAAAAAATTATAGTCTTTTATTTCTCTTTTTTATAGTGAAATTTATTTGTGACTTTTTAATTTTAAAACCAGCTTTGAAGTTTTTAAACAAAGAAGATCTAGTAAAATGGATACTGGTTTTTGAGTTCTTTTACTCTTTATATGTTATTTTTATTGTTGTAATATCTTTTACAACTTCATTTAAATGGAAAAATAGAATTTATAAAAAATAAATGTCAAGTATATCATTAAATAAAATAGCTTGGAATAAGTTTCGAAAAAACAACCTATCTTTATTTTCTTTAATTTTTATATCATGTCTAATTTTTCTGGGTCTATTTGCATATTTGGTTATTCCGGATAAAACACCAATGGCTAACCAAATGCATTTAGAATTAGCATTAAAGAAACCTGGAACAAAAATTTCTTTTATTGAAGTGCCAAAAAAAAATAAAAGATCGTCAGATTATTTTTCTAATCTTTTTTTTGGAAGCCCATTAAAATACCACAGAATACCAATTGACAGTATTAGTAATGTTAAAGGTGAAAAAATATATTACAAATACAACTCCTTATTTCAAAATAAGTTACCTGATAATTATAAAGTTACTGAATCGACATATTGGTTTGGAACAGATAGATTTGGTAGAGATTTATTAAGTCGAATAATTTACGGCATTAGGATATCATTATCAGTTGGATTTATAGCTGTAACTATATCATTAATTATTGGTATTTTTTTAGGTCTTATAGCAGGATACTATAGAGGAATTATTGATAGTATCATTATGTGGCTGGTCAATGTTGTTTGGTCAATTCCAACACTTTTAATGGTAATCGCAATTACATTGTCTCTTGGAAAAGGATTTTGGCAAATTTTTATAGCTGTTGGACTAACTATGTGGGTAGAGGTAGCACGTATTGTAAGAGGTCAGGTTATGTCAGCTAGAGAATTAGAATATGTTCAAGCTGGTAAAATTTTGGGCTTTAATAATTATAGAATAATGGTTAAACATATACTGCCAAATATAATAGGTCCTATTATAGTTATATCTGCCGCAAATTTTGCCTCGGCCATATTGATAGAAGCAGGTTTATCTTTTTTAGGAATTGGTGTTCAACCTCCTATACCATCTTGGGGAGGTATGATAAAAGACCATTATGCATATATAATAATGGATAAAGCATATTTAGCATTAATCCCTGGATTATTTATAATGCTAACTGTTTTATCTTTTATGATTTTAGGAAATGGAATACGAGATGCATTTGATGTTAAAAATTGATGTTTAATTATTATTTAGAAATATTATGGATTTATTTTTTTCTGCTTTAATTATTTTTTGTTTACGATTAGCTGATCAAAGTTTAGGAACTATGAGAAACTTGTTGGTCAATAAAAGTAGACCTATCCCGGCTGCATTAATTGGACTTGTAGAGTCTGCTATTTGGGTTTTAGCTGTTTCTGAAGTTATTAAAGATATTTATGATCCTTTTTTAATTGGGGCATACGCATTTGGTTTTGCAGCAGGTACTGTAATAGGCTCCTATATAGAAAATATTTTAGGAGTAGGTAATGTGGTAATTAGAGTGTTCTGTCCGGCTAACTCACCATCAATTGCTACTACTTTAAGAGAACATGGTTATGGTGTAACTGTTTTAAATGGAGAGGGAAGAGATGGTACAGTTAATATTTACTGGTGTGTTGTGCCAAGAAGAAAGGAGAAAGAGGTTTTAAATATAATTGCAAAAATTAATCCAAACACATATATAACTAAAGATGCATCATATCCAATTTCATTGTCCAAATAATTTTAAGTAGTGAAATATAATTTATATATATTTATTATTTTTAGTTTTTTGATGTATGCATGCGATCAGGAAATTGACTTTCCATATTCAAATACAGATTATTTTGTTGTAGTAGAGGGACTTATTGAAGCTGAGAAACCATCATATGTGATTTTAACAAAAAGCGAACATTTCTTTGCAAGCATAGATGAAAATACTATCAATAATCTCTTTATTTCAGATGCAAATGTTTTTGTAATTAGAGATGATGGAATTAGACACAAGTTAATGTTGGTTAATGATGATGTTATTGACATTATAAACACATTGTTTCCAAATCTTGAACAGACAGTTCCAATTAATTATTTTTATATCGATACAAATTCAAATTATAAAGAGTTTAGTCAGCCAGGTCGTTCATATAAATTAGAAATTGAGTGGAGAGATAGAATTATTTCTGCATCAACTACAATTCCAAATTCTACAGTTTTCGATAGTGTTTGGTGTGAGTGTGATCAATGGATTGAGGATTACAAATGTTATTTATGGACTAATATAAATGATCCCGATACAGTTGGAAATAATCTATTTTTTCAGTATAAGAGAATTGAAACTAGTAAAAATATTGATGATAGATTTAGAATATGTGCACGTTTTTTAAGAAATGATCATTTATATAATGGACTTTCTTTTTCTTCTTTCTTTGCTAGATCTGGTCAGGTTGTAGATGAAGATGGTGATGGTCCATTACTCCCTTTTTATGCAAAAAGAGAAATTGATGGATTAGAGTACGAACGTGATGTAGTGTTATTTAAAATATCAGAAGTTGATTATTCAACTTATAATTTTTTACGTACTAGAAAATTACAACAAGAGATGGATAATAATCCATTTGCTCAGACAACAAATTTAATTAGTAATATTAATGGTGGACTTGGAATTTGGTCTGGTTATAACTCAACTTATTTTAAAGTACCAATTGTGAAGGATACGGTCATAAATGATAAGTATGAACCTGAACTTTTTGAGATTTTTTAATCATCTCTATCAAAAGTATAGTTCATTTCATCCTCTGTAAAATAAACAGCTTCTTCAATTGGGGTTGATCCTGGGTAAGGTTCTGTATCTAGTACATTTACACTTAAAATTAATGTGGAGTTATTAAAAAATTAACAAAACACTAATAAATATTATTACTCCAATTAAAAATAACTTGATTGTGTAAGTTAAAATCTCAGATGCTTTAAGTCCAGTTATTCCAAGAAGAGGTAGAGCCCAAAAAGGCTGAAGCATATTAGTTATTTGATCTCCATAAGCTAAAGCCATTACACTTTTTGGAATACTTACGGCTAATTGATTAGCAGCTTCAATAATTATTGGTCCCTGAACTGCCCACTGCCCACCACCACTGGGTATAAAAATATTTACTATACCAGCACTAAAAAAAGTGAAAATAGGAAAAGTAGTTTCATTAGATATATTTACAAAAAAAGTTGACATCATTTCGATCATACCCGATTCACTCATAATACCCATTATTCCAAAATAAAGTGGAAACTGAATTAAAATTCCAGATGCTCCTTTTATTGCATTATTTACTGCTTCTAAAAAATTATAAAAACTTTTGTGCATAACTAAAGCAATTCCAAGCAACACAAAATTTATATAGTTAGGAGTTATAATGTTTAATGAAATATTATCAGGCATTATAAAGGCTTTGTAAAATGAGAAGAAGAGTATTAGACCACCAAAAATATATGCTAATATTTTAGAATGATCAATTTTTTCGATGCCCTTAATTTTTTTTATAATTTTTTCTTTTTTTGATATATCTAAGTTTATATTATTAGTATTATTTTTTTTGCCTAAATAATACATAAATATTGGTAATATAATAAGTAGTAAAAGGCTAGTTAAAATATTCATACTAGAAAAAATAGTTTCTGCTTGAGATATAACGCCAATTTTTTCTTCTAGAAAATGTCCTGACTCAGCAATTTTAATTGGAGCAGAGCCTGAGATGCCACCATGCCAAACCATTAAACCTGAATATCCTGCTGCTCCAATTAATGGATAGTTTAAATTAATTTTATTTTTTATTGCATGTTCTCCTACTTTTCTAGCAAAAATTGCTCCAAAGATGAGTCCAAGTCCCCAGTTAAATAAGGCGACAAAAACAGTAAAAAAAGTAATGATTGCTGCTGATCTTGCTGTATTTGTACAGTAAACGGTAATTTTTTTTATTAATGAATCAATCGGTTCTGATAAAGCAACAACGTGTCCAATAACAAGCATTAGCATCATCTGTAAGGCAAATACTAAAAGAGGAGGATTCCACAAACCTTTTTCCCATGAGGATAATAGTTCAATCAAGTGATTTTCCTTAATTGTGGGCTCTGTTAAAAAAAGTGCAAGAATAAACGTAATAAAGGTTAAAAGAACAGCTATAGAAAATGGAGTAGGTAATAGATTTTTTCTTCCTCTATCCATTTTTCCATTTTTTAGAAGGGTAGATCGTCTTCATCATTATCTGAACTATTGAACTCTGGAATATCTTCTGAAGCTTGTTCAGATTTCTCAACACCTTCAATTCTCCATGCGTCGATATTATGAAAATACCTTCCATTATATTCTCTAGAGGATAAATTAAATGATACTTCTACTTTAGATCCTTCATCATGATGGTTTAGCATTTCTATTTTTTCTTCTCCAAAAAGTTGAAAACAAATTTCTGGATTGTATTGATTTCCGGTATCAATTAGAAAAGATTGTTTTTTCCATTCATTTCCTGCTTTAGAAGTGCCGCTTTCAATTTCTAATTTTCTGGTTAAGGTCCCTTTTACTGATAAACTCATTTTATTTATTTATTTATACAAAACTACTTAAAAAATATTGTTTTAAATCTTTCAATTTTGTTTTATATTAAAATGTTAAAAAATAATATATTTGCTCTCCATTACTAAGCGGGTGTGGCGGAATTGGTAGACGTGCTAGACTTAGGATCTAGTGCCGCAAGGCGTGGGGGTTCGAGTCCCTTCACCCGCACACAAAATAAGCAAGCCTATAAGCTTGCTTATTTTATATTTTTCAGATAAATAAATGTATTTTTACAAACTATAAAAATTATAAATGAAGATTACAAAAAGTAAACCTAAAGATTTAGTTTCTCAAATAACAATTAACGTTGATTATGATGATTACAAAGAAAAAGTTGATGATATTTTGAAAGATTATAGAAAAAAAGCTGTGATTCCAGGATTTAGAAAGGGTAAAACACCAATGTCTATTATAAACAAAAAGTATAAAACTTCAATTGTAGCTGACGAGGTAAATAAAATTTTGCAAGATGAAATGTATAAATATATAACAGAAAAAAAACTTGCTGTTTTAGGATCGCCAATGCCTATTGAGGATTTAGATATTGATTGGAGTAAAGAAAATTTTAAGTTTATTTACGAAGTTGGTTTAGCTCCAGATTTTGAAATAAAAATAACTCAGAAAGATAAATTAGACTATTATATTATTAAAGTTGATAAAAAGTTAATCGATACTTATTCTGATGATATTGCTAAACGAAATGGAGAAATGGTCGAGTCAAATAAATCTAACGAAGATGATTTGTTGTTTTGTTCTATACAACAACTAGATGATAATAATGAAGTTTTACCATCTGGAATTAAACATGAAGCCTCTGTTTCAATAAAAGTGATAGCTGATGAGAAAATTAAAAAGAAATTTATTGGTCTTAAGAAAGATGATTGTTTAATAGTCAATGTTATTAAAACCTTTTCTAATACAACTGATTTAGCTGCTATGCTAAATATTAAAGCCGATGAAGTTTCAAAATTACAGTTACAAAATTTTAAATTTACAGTTAAAAAAGTAAGCACATTACAGCCAGCAAAGCTTGATAATAAATTATTTGATAAAGTTTATGGTGCTGGAAAAGTGAAAAACATTAAAGAGTTTAGAGAGAATATCAAAAAAGAAGTCGAAAATCAATTTGACTTAGAGTGTGACAGAATGTTAAAAAATGATGTTGTTAAATATTTAATTGATAAAATGAGTCTTCAGTTACCTGATAGTTTTTTAAAAAATTGGCTTGTTAAAACTTCAAAACAACCAATAACTATGGATTTATTAAATAAAGAATACGAATTGTATTCTAAAAGTCTCAAATGGCAATTAATAGAAAACAAAATTTTAGAAGATAATAATATTAAAGTTACTCAAGAAGATCTTTTAGAACGTACTAAAGGAATTGTTCATATACAAATGAAACGATATGGTCAAGAGAATGTTGAAGAAAAACAGCTAATTTCTATTGCTGAAAATGTTTTGAAAGATGAGAAAGAAAAAAAGAAGATATACGATCAAATATATGATGAGCAAACATTATTAGTTTATAAGAAATGTTTCAAATTAAAAGAAAAGAAGATTTCTTATGATGATTTTGTTAAATTAGCATCAAAAAAATAAAATTTATTATGGATTATAAAAATGAATTTAAAAAATATGCTACTAAACATAAAGGAATTAGTAGTTTACATTTAGAAAATTTTTCCTCTACTTATGCTAATTATATTTCACCTACTATTATTGAGGAAAGACAAATGAATGTTGCAAGCATGGATGTTTTTTCTAGATTAATGATGGATAGAATCATTTTTTTAGGTGTACCAATAAACGATTATGTTGCAAATATTATCCAAGCACAATTATTATTCTTGGAGTCTGTGGATGCAAAAAAAGATATTTTAATTTATTTAAATTCACCTGGTGGAGGAGTTTATGCTGGTTTAGGAATATACGATACTATGCAATATATTAATCCAGATGTCTCTACAATATGTACAGGAATGGCAGCGTCTATGGGAGCAGTTTTATTATGTGCTGGTACTAAAGGTAAACGAACTGCGTTAAAACATTCGAGAGTCATGATCCATCAACCTTTAGGTGGTGCCCAAGGTCAAGCTTCAGATATTGAAATTACTGCAAGAGAAATTCAAAAATTAAAAAAAGAGTTATATGAAATAATTTCTAATCACTCAGGTAAATCTTACGATGAGGTTTGGAAAGATAGCGATAGAGATTATTGGATGACATCTCAAGAAGCTAAAGAATATGGAATGATTGATGAAGTCCTCGAAAGAAATAATAATGTCGGAAAATAAAAATATTTTTTGTTCTTTTTGTGGTAAAAATAAGCATGATACAAATATTTTAATCGCTGGTTCATCTGCGCATATTTGTGATGCATGTATTGAACAAGCTCATGATATTGTCAATAAAGATAAGACCACAGAAAAGTTTAGTACAAGTAATATCAATTTATTAACACCAAAGCAAATAAAAGAACATCTAGATGAATTTGTTATTGGTCAAGATCAAGCAAAAAAGGTTATATCAGTAGCTGTATATAATCATTATAAAAGGATAATTAATAATGATGATGATATAGAAATTGATAAATCAAATATTATTATGGTAGGAAATACTGGTACTGGAAAAACCTTAATAGCACGTTCTATAGCAAAATTACTTGAGGTTCCTTTTTGTATTGCTGATGCAACCGTTTTAACTGAAGCAGGATATGTTGGAGAAGACGTTGAAAGTATATTAACTAGACTTCTTCAAGCTTCAGATTATGATATTGACAAGGCAAAAAGAGGAATTATTTTTATCGATGAGGTTGATAAAATTGCTAGAAAAAGTGATAATCCATCAATTACACGTGATGTTAGTGGGGAAGGAGTACAACAAGCTATGTTGAAATTATTGGAAGGAACAGTTGTTAATGTACCTCCGCAAGGAGGAAGAAAACATCCAGATCAAAAAATGATTGCTTTAGACACAAAAGATATTTTATTTATTAGTGGTGGTGCATTTAATGGTATTGAAAAAGACATTTCAAAAAGATTAAACACTAGTGTAATAGGCTTTAAATCTAATAGTAAAAACTTTATTGATTCAGAAAATATATTACAATATCTTTTACCACAAGATTTAAAAAAGTTCGGATTGATTCCTGAACTTATTGGAAGAATGCCAATTGTAACATACTTAAACAAGTTAGATAAAGACGCTTTACTTAGAATATTAATTGAGCCTAAAAATGCATTAATCAATCAATATAAAAAATTATTTAACATTGACAATGTAAAGCTAGATTTTGATAAAGATGCCTTAATTCTTATTGTTGATAAAGCTGTCGAGTTTAATTTAGGAGCTAGAGGTCTAAGGTCAATTTGTGAGACTGTAATGCTTGACGCAATGTTTGATATTCCCTCAGACAAAAAAGTTAAATTACTTAATATAGATGTGGACTATGTTCAGAAAAAATTAAGTAAAATGATAATAAAAAAATTGCGAGTAGCCTAGAACTAGTTATTAATAACTATAGAATAATTTACATCATTATATTTAACAATAGCATCACAGTCACAAGCATCGAATCCGTAATCTATTTCTTTTGAAATATTATCACTTCTTGTAATTTTTGATTTTCCATTAATAATTGTACACGATGAACAATTAAGGCTAATATTCAGTGTTTCTAAAATAGTCACCGAAAAGTTGTTTCCATTAACACTGTTTCCATATGAATATCCTGTTATATTATATATATCATCTGACCTTTCAAATTTTGTAGATCTTCCAGAAACCCATTCTTTATTTCTATAACTTTCCCAATTAATTATACCATTAGAGGTTGTGATACTTGCATTAGTTACTTCAATATTAAAATATGTATTATCATTATCATTTGTTCCCATACAAGTTATTTTAACATTTCCCTGAACTAGTTCGTTATTAACTTTAAAGTTTTCAAAATTAATATATGTTACTGATGATTCTTCAGCATATATGTCGGAGTAGCTCACGATTATTTTTCCTGTCATAATTTTATTTTCAAAAAATGGACATCCTATACCAGTTGATTGATCAAAGTCAATAATAATTATTGGAAGTAAATCTACGCTACTAGTATCATAACTGTACCTTACACATGATCTTTTATGTTGATCGTTATCAAGCATTGCATTTTCAACCAATATATTTATATGATTAAAAATTTGTTCTGCCTTTAAATGATCATGAACTTCTTGTAAATTTTCAGTGTTTGGTATTTCTAAAATATTTTCATTTTTACAAGAAAGAAGTAAAAAGATGAAGGTGTTAATTAATAAAAAATATTTTTTCATTTTTTTGTTATTTATTTCAATAAAGTTATAAAATCATAATCATATTTATGATTTTGATCTTTGTGACATTTAACTCGATTTATTTCTTTCCACTTTTCGCTGAGATTAGGAAAAAATGTATCACCTTCAAATTTAGCATGAATTCTAGTTAAATAAATTTTATCTACTAAATTTAATTCTAATGCAAGTTTATAAATTTGTCCGCCACCAATAATAAATGTTTCTTTTTCTTTATTTTTTTTAGCAATACTTAACCCTTCTTCAATTGAAGTTACAATTAAACAGCCATCGGCAACATATTTTTTGTTTCTTGTAACAACAATATTTTGCCTGTTGGGTAAGGGTCTAAACTTGTGAGGTATAGACTCTAAATTTTTTCTTCCCATAATTATGTGGTGTCCTTTTGTTGTATCTTTAAAGAATTTCATATCTTTTGGTAAACGCCAAATTAGATCATTGTTATGTCCTATAACATTATTTTCAGAAGCTGCAACAATTATTGAAACAATCATATTTTTTTTACTTTATATATTACATTTCTATTTTTCATATATTCATTAACATAGTCGAAGTGTTCGCCTAAATATTCAGGAGGTGATATACCCTTTCTAACAAATTTTCCTTCTAAAATTAAATTTACTACAGCAGAACAAGTAAAACCTGTTGTTCTTGCCATAGATATTGTATTTTCTTGATATCTATCCAATAAATTATATATATAAGAAGTATGTACGTTATTTTCAATTCCTTCAATTGTGATTCTCATAATAGTAAAATCTTTATCTCCTTCTTTCATTTTCCATTTTGGAAATAATAATTTTGCAGTTAGGTCAATAGGTCTTATTTTTTTACCCTCAACATCTATATGATTGTAAGAGAAAAATCCTGATTCTCTTAATACTTTTATATATTCTACGCATCCAGGATATCGTAATGTTTTTTCAATCATATTAGGTATGTTTGGCATCGTTTTTATTAAAGTTCTTAAGCCATCCGAATTCCAACTTTCCAATGTTCCGACTTCATCAAAATTTATCAATTCAGTATCTGAAAGAGCTTCTCTAATAATAACATTAGAATTTTCTATATATCTAGCAGGTCTAATATATTCTTCAATAACATCAATCGGTGAAAAAACTGCTTGATATTCATATGGCCATTCTCTTCTTTCAGGCAAACCGCCTACGAGACACTCATATTTTGTAATTTTCATATTGTTATTATGATGTGCTAGTATAATATTACCCATTCCGGGTGCGACTCCACAGTCCATTACTGCAGTCACATTATTTTTTTTTGCTATATTATCTAATTTAAATGGATCTTCAGGGAAAAAAGAAATATCAACTATATTTTTACCTGTTTCAATAACATTTTTCATCATTTCATAGCCTAAAAATCCTGGTACTGCACCAACTACAATGTCGAAATCTTTAATTGTACTTTGAAGAAGTTTTTTGTTAGTTATATCTAAACAGATTGTATTGATATGTGGCAATAGGTTTAGATTTTTTTGAGAAATATCTACAGCTGTAACTTCATGATGGCTTGATAAATCTTTAGCAATAACACCTCCCACCAAACCTGATCCTAGTATAATTATTTTTGACATTTATTAGATAGCTACTTTAGCTTTTATGTGAGGATGATAATCATAATTAATTAATTCAAAATCATCAAATTTAAATTTAAAAATATCTTTCACTTGTGGATTAATAATCATTTTTGGTAATGCTTTCGGCTCTCTACTTAATTGTATTTTGGTTTGATCAAAATGATTTGAATAGATGTGTGCATCACCAAGTGTATGCACAAAATCTCCTAACTTAATGTCACATACTTGAGCTATCATCATCGTAAGAAGCGCATATGATGCGATATTAAACGGTACACCTAAAAATATATCAGCACTTCTTTGGTATAATTGACATGAAAGTTTTCCTTCAGCAACATAAAATTGAAAGAAAGCATGGCAAGGTGGAAGAGCCATTTTTTCGATTTCTCCTACGTTCCATGCACTTACAATAATTCTTCTGCTATTTGGGTTAGTTTTTAATGTGTCAATAACATTTTTAATTTGATCTATTTTTTTACCATCAGGAGAAGGCCAACTTCTCCATTGGTAACCATAAACATTTCCTAAATCTCCATTTTCGTCTGCCCATTCGTCCCAGATTCTTACTCCATTTTCTTTTAAATATTTAATATTTGTATCTCCTTTTAAAAACCATAATAGTTCGTGAATAATTGATTTTAAATGTAGTTTTTTTGTAGTTACGCATGGAAATCCTTTTGATAAATCAAATCGCATTTGGTAGCCAAAAATACTTTTTGTACCTGTACCAGTACGATCTTCTTTTACAATTCCTTCATTCATTACCTTCTCAATCAAGTTTAAATACTGTTTCATCTTTATTAAATTAACATTCCTACTATTGTAGCAGTAAAAAGACAGGCTAAGGTTCCTGCTATTAATGCTAATATTCCTAATTTCGATAAATCTACTCTTCTTTCTGGAGCTAAAACTCCTATACCGCCAATTTGAATACCTATGGATGCAAAATTAGCAAATCCACATAATATATATGTTGCTATGATAATTGATCTTTCTTCATAGAAAGCCATATTATCTTTTAGGTTTGCTAAAGAAATATAAGCTACAAATTCGTTTAATACGGTTTTCTCTCCAAGAAGTTGACCGATTAAAATCATATCTTCTTTACAGACTCCTATAATCCATGCAACTGGTGCTAATAAATAACCAAGCATAAATTCTAATGAAAATCCCTGATACTGACCTTTTGATATATTTACTACCCAATCATTTAATCCAGTTAAATCTCCAAAAAAGTCTTTTAAAACATAATTTATCATTGTTATAAATGCAATAAAAACTAGTAACATAGCTCCAACATTAATTGCTAACTTTAGACCTTGAGTTGTTCCAAGACTAATAGCGTCTAATGCATTTTCTCCGAATTTTTCTTTCACAATATTCATCTCTTCATTTATTTCTTCGGTTTCAGGATATAAAATTTTTGTAACTACTACAGCTGCTGGTGCTGACATGACTGATGCGGCTAATAAGTGTTTAGCGAAGAAAAGTTGTTCATTTAGGTCTGTACCTCCAAGAAAACCAATATATGCTGCTAATACTCCTCCTGCTATTGTTGCCATGCCACCACCCATTAAACAAAGGAGTTCTGACATAGTCATTTTGCTTATGTAAGGTTTGACAAGAAGAGGAGATTCAGTTTGACCTAGGAATATATTACCTGCTGCTGCTAAGCTTTCTGATCCAGAGAGTTTGAGTGTTTTTTTCATAAGAAATGCAAAGCCAAAAACTATTTTTTGTAAAATACCATAGTAAAATAAAATCGAGGTCAGTGCAGAAAAGAAAACAATTGTTGGGAGTACTTGAAATGCAAAAATATATCCAAAAGAATCTGTATTTGTAATTAAGTCTCCAAATAAGAAAATAGATCCTTCTCTTGTAAAATTTAAAATTGTAATAAAAATTTTACTAAACCACTCAAAAAAATTCTGAATTATTGGAACTTTTAAAATTAATACTGCAAAAACAATCTGGATCAAAAGGCCTTTAGTTACTAAGGTCCAATTAATTTTATTTTTGTTTCTACTAAAAAGAAATGCAATAAAAATTAAAAAAATTATCCCAATAAAACCTCTTATAAGATTATAAACTGAGAATTTTGCATTATATAATTTATCTGTTTTAGAAAATACATAGTTAATTCTATTCTCATTTAAAATTAGCTCATTATTATTAAGTGAAATATTGTAATATCTGGAAGTATCTTTAGGTAAAGTATAAATAAGGTTTAAGTTTTCACCTTTGAGTAGCCAAGTTCCTTTTGCAAATAAATTTAGTTCAGAAATCTGATATTCAAATGAGCCGTCTTTATTAATCAAAAAAAAATCTAAACTAGAAATAGGTTTTATGTTTGTAGAGTCAATTGTATTTTCTTTTAAAATACTTTTAAAAAACCATTTTCCTGAAATTTCATTTCCATGACTATAAATTGAAGATAATAAAAAAAGAAATAAGATGATTTTTTTCATTTATTTTATCTACTATTTAGTTCATCTCTTAATTTTGAAGCTGTTTCGTAATCTTCCTTTTCAATAGCTTGTTCCAATAATTTTTTAAGTTTAGAAACACTTAATGATTTAATACTAGATTCTTTTGTATTCTTTTCATTATCTTTTTTAATAGAGATATTAATAATTTGAGTTTTTCCAGAATTAATTATAATACCAGCTCTATCTAGAATATCTTCGTATGTAAATATAGGACATTTATATCTAATTGCGATAGCAATTGCGTCAGATGTCCTTGCATCTATTATATTCTTTTCACCAGTGCTTATGTTTTCAGAATGGAATGAAGCATGAAAAATTCCTTCAATTAATGTGTGAATAATTACTTTTTTAATTTGAATTTTAAATTTATCTCCAAATGTTTTAAATAAATCATGAGTAAGAGGTCTGGCAACTTTTTCTTTTTCTTCTAAACCAATGGCTATTGCTCTTGCTTCGCACCACCCAATTACAATTGGAAGTTGTCTATTTCCATTAATTTCATTTAATAATAATACATATGCATTATTTTGTGAGTCGCTTTGGCGGATTGCAGATATTTCTAATTCAATATGTTTCAATATTATTTTATTTGTTTTTTGAGTTCATTTAAAAGTTCCGGAATAACTTTAAATGCATCACCAACAATACCGTAATCAGCTGCTTTAAAAAATGGTGCTTCTGGGTCAGTATTGATAGCAACAATTGTTTTTGAAGAATTAACTCCAGCTAAATGTTGTATCGCACCTGAAATTCCTATGGCAATATATAAGTTGGGTGCAACTGTTATTCCAGTTTGACCTACATGTTCACTATGTGGACGCCATCCAATATCAGAAACAGGTTTTGAGCAAGCTGTTGCAGCTCCTAATACGTCAGCTAATTCTTCTATCATAGTCCAATTTTCAGGACCTTTTAATCCTCTTCCTGCTGACACTATAATATCAGCTTCAGATAATGATATTTTTCCGCTTGTTTTTTCTTGATTATTAACGGTAATATTACTTTCTGAGTTATTTACAACCGATTCAATTTCAATAGTTGTAGGATTTTCCTCAACTCTGAATGAATTTGGAGAAATACATAATATGGATTTATCACTATTTAATACTACCGTTTCAATAGCTTTTGAAGAAAAAGCATTTCTTTTAACTGTTATCGGATGATTTTCCTCAGGCAATCCAATTACATTTGAAACTAATCCGGCGTTAAGTTTAATTGATAATCTTGGAGCTAATACTTTTGCAGTATATGTATGTGAAAAAATTATATGTGAAATTTCTTCAGGTAGATTAACAATAGCTTCCGAAATTTCTTTTCCTTGTGCTTTTTTAAACTCATTAATTAAATATATTTTTGAAACCCCATATTTTCCTGCTTTTTTTAGTTCTTCTTCATCAATATTTCCACTTGTGCATGCGATTAAATTTGTATTCAGCATTTTTGATAAATCGAAGGCATATGTTATAGCCTCGAACGTACTTTTTCTAAATTTAGAATTCCAATTTTCTGTGTATACTAGTACTGACATCTGTTTTGATTTAAATTACTTTTGCTTCGTTTTGTAATAAAGCTATTAACTCTTTAACATTTTCTCCTTCAACTAACTTACATTCTTTTTTTGAAGGTGGATTTTCCAAGTTTGTTGTCTTTATTCTATTGACTAAATTTTCAGTATCGATAATTTCTAATGGTTTTGTTCTTGATTGCATTATACCGCGCATATTTGGAATTAACAGCTCTGATTCTTCAACTAAACCTTTTTGACCACCAATTATCAGAGGAAGTGATGAACTAATAAATTCTTTTCCTCCATCAATCTCTCTGACTAATTCAGCGCCAGTATTATTTAATTCAAGACCTACACATGCATTGATAAAAGGAATGTCAAGAATTTCTGCAATCATACATGGGACAGCACTTCCATTATAATCTATTGATTCTCTTCCAGCTATTATAATATCATACTCTATATTTTTAAGGTAATTAGAAATAAGATTTGCAGTCTCAAAACTATCTTTTGGATTAGCATTAATTCTAATTGCCTTGTCAGCACCAATAGCAAGAGATTTTCTTATTACAGGCTCTGAACTAATATCTCCAACAGAAACTACAGTAATTGTCCCACCTACTTGAGCTTTAATTTTTACGGCTTTTGTTAAGCCAAATTCATCATATGGATTTATTATAAATTGAATTCCGTTAGAATCAAACTCTGAGTTTTCATTAAACTTAATTTTTGAAGTAGTATCAGGAACACTACTAATACAAACAATAATATTCATTATATTTTTATTTAGCTGTTTTTACAATAAACAAAATTAAAAAAAACAAGACAAATTACTCTATTTTTTGGATAATAATAATACAATTATAAAAATTGATAAATATTATGATAATAGTATAAAAATATTACTTTTGCATCGTTTAAAAGAAATATTAATTAAAATTAAATTTATGGATTTTATAATAAGTTATTTGCCTCTGTTTGGAATATTTGCATTGTTGTTTGTTTTTTGGAAAAATGCTTGGGTTGCAAAACAAGAAGAAGGAGATGAAAAAATGTCAAGAATTGCCAAAAATATTTCTGACGGTGCCATGTCTTTTTTAAAAGCAGAATACAAATTGTTATCAGTATTTGTATTAGCAGTTTCTGTGTTGCTATACTTTAAAGGAACTGCTGAAGCAAACTCTCATGGATTGGTTGCTGTTTCTTTTATTGTTGGAGCTATATGTTCAGCACTAGCAGGTTTTATAGGAATGAAGGTTGCAACGAAAGCAAATGTAAGAACTACAAATGCTGCTAGAAATTCTTTAGGCAAAGCACTCGAAGTTGCATTTTCAGGAGGTGCTGTCATGGGTCTTGGTGTTGTAGGTTTAGGGGTTTTAGGATTAAGTTCATTATTTATGATTTACCAAGGAATGTGGGATAATAATTTAGATATGGTTCTAAATGTTCTTTCTGGGTTTTCATTAGGAGCTTCATCAATTGCTTTATTTGCAAGAGTTGGAGGTGGAATATATACTAAAGCTGCCGATGTTGGAGCAGATTTAGTTGGAAAAGTAGAGGCAGGAATACCAGAAGATCATCCTTTAAACCCTGCAACTATAGCGGATAATGTAGGAGATAATGTTGGTGATGTGGCTGGGATGGGAGCAGATTTATTTGAATCGTACGTCGGTTCTATAATTGGGACTATGGTTCTAGGAGCAGCATATGCAACTCTTCCAGAGTTTCAATCAGCATTTGATGGTCTAGGAGCGGTTTATTTACCGTTAGCACTTGCAGCTATAGGAATAATAATGTCAATTATTGGAACTTTTTTTGTAAAAGTAAAAGATGGAGGATCTCCACACAAAGCTTTAAATATCGGTGAGTTTGGATCTGCAGGACTAATGTTAGTTGCATCTTATTTTATTATCAACGCAATGTTACCTAATTCTTGGGTAGAATCTGGACAAACATATACTTCAATGGGGGTATTTTGGGCTACTATTGCCGGATTAGTTGCTGGTTTACTTGTTGGAAAAGTAACAGAATACTACACTGGTACAGGAACTAAGCCTGTAAATTCAATTGTAGAACAATCTGAAACTGGATCAGCTACTAATATTATCGCAGGTTTAGGAGTTGGTATGATGTCAACTGCTATACCTATTTTATTAATTGCAGCAGCTATTTTGGTTTCTCATGAATTCGCTGGTTTGTATGGAATTGCGATTGCTGCAGTTGGAATGCTAGCAAATACTGGTATTCAATTAGCTGTTGATGCTTATGGACCAATTTCAGATAATGCTGGTGGAATCGCCGAAATGGCTGAATTGCCTGCAGAAGTAAGAGAAAGAACAGATAAGTTAGATGCTGTAGGTAATACAACTGCTGCAATTGGAAAAGGTTTTGCGATAGCATCAGCTGCTTTAACTGCATTAGCATTATTTGCTGCTTTTATGAAAACTGCTGGAATTACTTCTATTGATGTGTCTCAGCCAGATATAATGGCTGGCTTGTTAATTGGAGGGATGTTGCCATTTGTATTTTCTGCACTTTCTATGAATGCTGTTGGAAGAGCTGCCATGGCTATGATAGAAGAAGTTAGAAGACAGTTTAGAGATATACCAGCACTTAAATCTGCTTTAGAAGTTATGAGAAAGTACAACTCTGATATGAGTAAGGCTTCAGCAGCAGATAGAAAAATATTTGATGCAGCCGATGGCGTTGCTGAATATGATAAATGTGTAGAAATTTCAACTAACGCATCTATTAAAGAGATGGTATTTCCAGGACTTTTAGCTATTGTTGTTCCGGTAATTGTAGGTTTTGGAGGAAAATGGTTTGGTATTGGAGGTGCTGAAATGTTAGGTGGACTTCTTGCTGGAGTAACAACTTCAGGTGTTTTAATGGCAATTTTTCAATCAAATTCTGGTGGAGCTTGGGATAATGCAAAGAAAATGATTGAAGAGCAAGGAAAGAAAGGTACAGATGCACATAAAGCTGCTGTTGTTGGGGATACGGTTGGTGATCCATTTAAAGATACTTCAGGACCATCTTTAAATATTTTATTAAAACTTATGTCAGTTGTTGCTTTGGTTATTGCTCCATCTATCTCTGTTAGTACATCTGATGATTTAACACCAAAAATAGAAGAATTAAATACAATTGAAGTTGCGCCAGATCTTTATCTATCATCTGTAGCTCAAAGTTTTGAAATTAATTTTAATAATGAACTGCCTGTTATAAATGATATTTTATTGAATGGTGATTTAAATTGTGTAGGAGACGATCAATCTATATGCAATAATTTAAAAGATAAATTAGGTTCAGGAAGCGAAATTTTTTTTTCTGTAAAAGATGAGTTTCCAGTTCTTATAAAATCAACTGATTACAGGTTTAAAATAAATGGTGAAGTTAGTTACAACTATAATGGTAAACAAGTTAATAAAAATACAGTTTTTTATTACTCTGTAAACGGAGAAAATTCTTTTAGTGGTTTGTTAATTATTTCTTCAGAAAAAAATCTTAATATTGCGATTAAAGGAAGAGTTTAAAAGATAATTTATAAAGTATAAAAATACCGCTTTTAAAAGCGGTTTTTTTATTTAAAGATATTTTAAAAGTTATACAAATAATCCATTTACTTCTGCGTTAACTTTTTCAATAATAGATCCTAAATCTTCTTCTTTTTCAGCAAAGTTGATATTGTCTACATCAATTATAAGTATTTTTCCTTTTTTATAGTCTCCAATCCATGCTTCATATCTTTCATTTAATCTAGTTAGATAATCAATTCTAATACTATTTTCATAATCTCTACCTCTTTTTTGGATTTGATCTACTAATGTTGGAACAGATGCTCTTAAGTATACTAATAAATCTGGACTTTTTATAAAGCTATCCATTAAATTAAAAATCTCTTTGTAGTTTTCAAAATCTCTTGAGCTCATTAGTCCCATTGCGTGAAGATTTGGAGCAAAAATGAATGCATCTTCGTATATTGTTCTATCTTGAACATATTTTTTTCCACTCTCTCTAATATTTATTATTTGTCTAAATCGACTATTTAAAAAATATACTTGCAAATTAAAAGACCATCTTTGCATATCTTTGTAAAAATCATTAAGATAGGGATTATTTTCTACATCTTCATAATGAGCTTCCCAACCAAAATGTTTTGAGAGTTTTGATGTTAGTGTGGTTTTACCTGAACCAATATTACCTGCAATAGCGATATGCATCTTTTTTTTTTACTAAAATAAAAAAAAGTTATTTTACTATAAAGAAAAATAAAATCTATAAGCATTTTGTTGAAAACTTATACGCTTCCTATATACTTAATATCTCTTCTATAATTTTTCTATCGTTTGAAAGTCGTGGAATTTTATATTGACCACCTAGTCTATTATTTTTTTGTAGCCAATTATAAAATTCATTTTTTTCAATTAAATGTAATTTAGGCTTTCTTATAATTAAATTATTAAAGCGTTTTGCTTCGTAGTCAGAATTATTTTGTTTCAAATATTTATCTAAATCAATCATGAAAGAATTTATATTTATTGGTTTTTTTTCAAATTCAATTAACCATTCATGTCCTCCAGATTTTTTATCGATATATATAGGTCCTACTGTATAATCTTTAACTTTACAATTATGTTTTTCACTAGCTTTAAAAATTGCATTTTCAGAATTTTCAATTACTAATTCCTCTCCAAATGTATTAATAAAACTTTTAGTTCTTCCAATAATTTTTATTCTAAATGGGTTAATTGATGTGAATTCAATTACATCACCAATAATATATCTCCATAAACCTGCTGTAGTACTTATTACCATAACATATTTTTGTTTAAGTTTAACATGTTTTAATGTAATAGCGTCTAAATTATTTTTTTTATATTTTTCTATAGTAATATATTCGTAAAAAACACCATTATTAAGCATTAAAAGTAATCCAAGAGATTTCTTTTCATCTTGTAATGCAAAAAAACCTTCTGATGCATTATAACCCTCAAGATAATTTATTTCTTTTCCAATAATAGTATTAAAATTTTTTTTATATGGTGAAAAGTTAATACCCCCATGAAAGTAAACTTCTAAATTTGGCCATATATCAATTATATTTTTTGAACCACTTTTTTTTAAAATCTTATTTAATAGTATCAACATCCAGGAGGGAACACCAGTTATATTTGTTATATTTTGGTCAATGGACTCTTCAACAATTTTATCTATTTTATCTTCCCAGTTTTCAAGTAAAGCTGTTTTGAGTGATGGAATTCTATGATAATTTACCCAAGATGGAAATTCATTTAATAAAATGGCTGATACATCACCTATTAAATATTTTTTTTTCTTAATTAATGATCCTCCTAACATTAATCCCTTACCTTTATATATTGATTTGTCTGAAAAATTGTTTTCATAAATGGATAACATATCTTTACCTGCTTTTATATATCCATCGTACAAAAATTCTTTAGAAATGGGTATGTATTTACTTTTTGCGTCTGTAGTTCCAGAAGATTTTGCAAACCACTTTATAATACCTGGCCAAATAATATCTTTTTCATTTGACATGCATTTTTCTATATAATTAAAAAAATTCTCATATGTTCGAACTGGAATATGTTCTCTAAATGATTTATAATCCTTTATTTTATAAAACTTATGATCAAAACCAAATTTTGTTTTTTTAGCCTTTCTTATTAAATAATTTAATGTATCTGTTTGTGAATTGAGTGGATTATCTGAAATTCGGTTTATTTTTTTAATCCTATTTTTAATTAAAAAAGAAATTATTTCTGTTTTCATTTAGTTAATCAATTTTAATATTTTTATATCTATAAAAATACAAATATATGGAGAAAGCTATTTTAAAGAAAATGCATACAAAATTTAATAATCCTATTCAGTATTCAATCATGATTAATGGAATTGAATATAAGTTGAATGATTATATTGGTAAAAATATATATATAGAATGGAAAAAAAAAGTAATATGTCATTGTGGTAAAGAGTTTTCTAAATTTTACAGAGCTTCCTTTTGTTATAAATGTTATTGGAATTCTCCTTTAGCATCTCAAAGTATTTTTAAGCCTGAACTTTGCACAGCGCATTTAGGAATTGAAGAAAGAGATTTAGATTTTGAAAAAAAACTTCAACTTGCAGACCACTATGTTTATTTAGCCAACTCAAGCGGCCTCAAAGTTGGAATTACAAGATCAACTCAAGTTCCAACAAGATGGATAGATCAAGGTGCAAGTCAAGCTATAATTTTGGCTCTTGTTCCAAATAGAAGGTTGTCGGGTGATATAGAAGTGATTTTAAAAGATTATGTAAAAGACAAAACAAATTGGAGAAAAATGTTGTCATCAGAGCCAGATCCGTTAAATCTTAAGGATTTAAAAAAAGATATGATAACAAAAATACCAAATGAATATCAAAAATATATTTATGCGGATGACTCAATTACTAATCTTTCCTTTCCAATTTTACAATATCCCAATAAAATAAAAAGTTTAAAGTTGGAAAAAAATAATTTGATTGAAGGAAAAATTAATGGAATTAAAGGACAATATATTTTTTTAGATAATGATAAAGTTTTCAATATTAGATCGCACGAAGGGTTTATTGTAAATATAGACTTTAATTAAAATTATTTTAATCTTATACTATAAGGTATTCGTGCCTGAATTTTTTCATCTTCAATTAATATTTCAATCGGAGGAATAAGAGAACTATTTACACCTAACTTTTCTATAACATACTTTTTTATTTGGGATTTTTGGTCTATATCATTAAATAATCTTTCAATAGGGTCTTGTTTTTTTGGTAACGAAATAATTCTATAATCTTTAATTTCTGCAATTGATGCTGTAATATTTATTGCTGTTTCTAATCCTCCATAGATATCAACTAAACCAATTTTTTTTGCGTCATATCCACTCCAAACTCTTCCTTGACCAATTTTATCAACTTCCGATTTTTCTATACTTCTTCCTTCGGACACTCTAGTAATGAATGTGTCATAAATATCTTCAATTTGCATTTGAATTTTGTTTTTTTCAAATTCAGATAACTTTCTATTTATTCCAATATCAGAATACTTATTTGTATTTACAGTATCAATATTAATACCGAGTTTATTTTTATAAAAACTTTTTAGATTAGGTATCATTCCAAATACACCAATTGATCCAGTAAGTGTTGTTGGATTTGCAATAATACTATCAGCGGCACAAGCAATATAATAACCACCACTAGCCGCGTAATCACCTAAAGAAACGATAAATGGTTTTTCTTTTTTAGCTAATAAAACTTCTCTTAATATGACATCCGAAGCTAGAGCACTACCTCCTCCAGAATTTATTCTAAATACTATTCCTTTAACATTTTTATCTTTTTTAGCTTTTCTAATTGCTTTAACAGTTGTTGCAGATCCAATACTATTTTCATCCCCTTTGCCAGAATTAATTGCACCTGTAGCGTATATGATAGCTATCTTATTTTTACTTATTTTTTTCTTCTTATTACTAGAAACTTTTGAATAATTATTTAAACTAATTGTATTAAGTTTTGCATTATTACTAATTTCAAGTAGAATTTTTTCAACTTGATCCTGATATAAAAGTTCATCAACGTATTTTAATTTGCGACAATCTTTAGCTGAGTTTAGACTTAAATTATCTGCATGATTTTGTACAGTTTGTAAAGATAAATTTCTTTGGTTAGCAATACTATCCATTAAATTATTTGAAAAACTATTTAATAATAATTTAATTTGCTCTCTGTTTTCAATACTCATTTTGTTGAGCATAAAAGGTTCAACAGCGCTTTTGAATTTTCCATGTCTTATGATTTGTACATCAATATCTAGTTTATCAAATAAATCTTTATAAAACATGATACTTGCTGAAAATCCTTTCAACTCTATTCCACCTTGTGGATTTAAAAATATTTTGTTAGCAACTGATGCTAAATAATATGCACTTTGGCTATATACTTCTGCATAAGAAATAATTTCTTTCTCTGTTTTTTTAAATTCAAGTAATTTATTTCTAATTTCTTCTATCTGTGATATACCTCCAGATGTTTTGGATGAATTTAAATATATAGCTTTAATGTTTTCGTCATCTTTTGCTTTTTCAATATTATCTAATATTTTCTTTAACTCCATTGATTTCTGTACACTGCCTGATGGGTTAAGATTTTCAAATGGATTTTCTGATTTTCTTTCAACAACTTTTGTTTCAGAAAAATTAATAACTAAAATACTATTTGGTTTAGTTGTTATTGACTTCTTATTGTTAAAGGTGTTGGAACTAAATAAAACAATAATTAAAATTAAAATTACTATCGTTAGTATTAATGCTATAGTTGTTGAGATTATATTTTTTAGAAACGAAAACATATATTTACAAAAATACACAAAACATTAGTATATTTTTTTTTTCTTACTTATTTTTGGTTAAAATGAAAACAAAAAAACAAAAAGTATTTTTGCAACTTGGAAGTAATATTGGTGATAGAGTATACTATCTTAATTTAGCAAAGAGATTTATTATTGATGAAATAGGAATTGTTTTAAATGAGTCGAGAATTTATGAATCTGCACCATGGGGTGTTAGTAGTCAAGACTATTATTTGAATGAAATAATAGAAGTTAATACAGTTGATGATCCTTATACTGTTTTAAAAAAAATATTAAATATTGAAAAGAAAATTGGTAGAGTTAGAAAACAAAAATGGTCTTCAAGGGTCATTGATATTGATATAATATTTTATGCTAATTTTATTATCAGCAAGAAAAATTTAATTATTCCGCATGAGTATATGCATAAAAGAAATTTTGTTTTGTTGCCTTTAAACGAGATTGCAGCAGACTTTCTTCATCCAATTTTTAAAAAAACAGTTAATAAATTAATGTTAAAATGTACAGACAAAAATGAAACCAAAGTCTATAAAATATAACCATATAGCTATTGAAGGTAATATCGGTTCCGGTAAAACAACATTAGCAAAAAAATTATCGAAAGATTTAAATAGTCGTTTATTGCTGGAAGAATTTGCAGAAAATCCATTTTTGCCAAAATTTTATAAGTCACCTGAAGAAAATGCACTTCCTTTAGAACTTTTTTTTATGGCTGAGCGTTATCATCAACTTAAAAATTCAACAGATAAAGATTTGTTTATGCCATTGAAAATTTCAGATTATTTTTTTGTAAAATCAAGATTGTTTGCAAAAAATAATTTAACATCAGATCAGTTTAACTTATTTGATCGATTGTTCAAAATTATGTTTAATTCATTAGACTATCCTGATTTGGTTATTTATTTATATGCAAGTGTAGAGAGATTAAAATCAAATATTAAGCAAAGAGGTCGAGTATTTGAACAAAATATTAATAATAAATATCTGAATAATATTCAAGATACTTATTTAGATTATTTTAAAAAACAAAACAATTTTCCAGTTGTAGTAATAGATGTCACAGATATCGATTTTAAACATAATACACATAACTACCAGATGATAAAAAATAGTATTTATAGAAAGCATGAAGTAGGGATAAATAAACTCAAACTATTTTAACCAATGAGTTAGATCTTTAGAAATTAAATTTTCTAATTTCAAAATATCATTTTTATAGTATTTATTAGTTAAATCATTAATTAACTTTTCATTTAATTTTTTTGGTTTTTTGTAAATTATTTTATAAATGAAACTTATAAAATATGAAGGAAAAATTTTCGAGTAAACTATGTTAGGTAGTAAACTGTAATAACGCAATTTCATAATGAACCATCCAAGAAATCCATAAGGTAGACCTGAAACATTAGTTTTTTTTTCATTAGAAAAATTAAAGTTTTCATTTACATTTAGAAATAAACATATTTCTTTAAGGCAGTTATTTTTATTTCTAGTTAGTTCTTTAAATAAGATAACTTTGATATTTTTTTTAGGAAATAATTTATAATACTTTTTTAGTTGATCATAATAAAATCCTTGATTTATATAATGATATAATGGGCTCCAGTTTTTTTCAATTCTTTCCGCTTCCTTATTAATTGCATGAGTAAATTCTTTTATTTCTTCTTTTCCAGATCTTTTGGCATGTAAAAAGTTAGAGTATGCTCTATTTACAGGATGTCTAAGAACTACAATTATTTTTGTATCACTTCCAAGATGCGAATGTATTAGTTTTGCACAGTTAGTGTTATATAAGTATCCAGGTGAGGCTTCGCCAATTGCAATTTCATTATTAACATTTTTAAATAAATCATAATATTTTTTAAAAGACTTAATCTTTTTTTTGGCTCTTCCTTTTAATATACTTTGTTTATTTTCAGTATTTAAATTATTAAAAAACATGGGTTCTTTAATTGAAGGAAGATAAATCTCGGGGTGCTCTTTTAAGTACATGTACAATGAGGTTGTTGCGGACTTCATTGCTCCGACTATTAAGAAGTTCGGTTTTTTATTTGTGTTCATAAAATTACCGAAAAATTATTGATGTAAACTATCGGAATACTAATTTATTGTATTAATAAATATTTCACTAGCTCTAAAATTTAAAAACTCTAAATCAATTTTAGCGTCGCTTTTATATTTTGGATCTAATTCAATAGCTTTGCTAAGACTTTCAATTGCAAGGTTTTCGTTTCCAGTTCTTGCATAGCTAATTGCATTTAAATAAAAACACTCAGCAGATTTTTCACTACATTTAGCATTGTTGTTTCCGTTTAATATTTTTGCTAAAACAGCATTATAGGTGTTTTTGTTTTTAAAATATCTTGCAGCCTTTTCATAATTTCCTAATCTAATATTTAATAGAGCATAATTAAATTCAGAAGCATTTGCTTTATCAAATAGTTCTTTCGCCTTGTTTAAATTTCCATTTCTTGCTTGAACAATACCATTATTAATTAAAATATCTTTTTTTATTCCACCAGATAGTTTAGTTGCTTTGTTTAAATATTTTTCTGCTTCTTTAAGTTTATTTTTCTTAATGTATATTGCTGATAAATTATTAAAGATTCTCCAGTCGTCATAAAGATCAATTGCCGATGTAAGAATTTTAACTTTATCCTCTTCAGAATTTGTTAAAGAAGTACTAAATAAAATTTCTTCAAGATCAAGTTCTGTTGGATTTTCTAGTGCGAGTTTTTTAATTTCATTATCAGTCTTTTTTGGTTCGTATGCACGAATAATTATAGTAGCTTTTCTTAGTTGAGGTAATATATCATCTTTAACTGCATCATAAATTTCAGTCATATCTCTTAATTGCTCTTCTCTTTTTTCAACATCTTCAATTGTATTTAACAAATTACTGATCTTTCTCTTGTCTTTGATTTGAGATGTTTTTATAATAGATTCAAATCCTACCCAATCTTCACCGACTGAATTTTCAGTATATAGTTCAGAGTTTTTTGCACCTTCTACATTTAGTTTTTCAAGTAAATATCTAGTGTATTTTACAGTACTCTTCATTCTTTTATCAGACACTTTATCATTTTTTTCCACAGATCCTTCAGGTGAAGCATAAGACATGATTTCAATAGAATGTGTTTTGTAACCATTTTTAGCAAATTCTTTTAGTTTTAAAATATCACTATCGCTTTTTTCAGTTGTTCTAATATTAGATTGGTTAACTAAAAAGTATATCGTTGCTCGTTCTTCAAGTATTGTTTCCTTTTCATAATTATGATTGTTATCAGCTACTTCTTCTTCATTAATTATCCTAGTTGGTGTCGCTAACGTTCCATTTGCAATGTTTATTGGTCCGAGAACTTGTTCTTTGGTTTCACCGCTTGGATCAGCCATTTTACCAACTGCACGTAATTCAAGTCGTGCATTTTGCATATCTTTTTTAAAAGGAATTATACTTTGGTAAGAAAATGATCCTCCTGAGTTAAAAAAGATTGTTTTATCACCTCCAGCAGCTTCTTCACCTTGGAGTATTATTTTTTCAAAAGCTGTTTCAGATTGATTGTTATTATATATTAATATTGGAGTTAACTCTAAAGTTGCTTTTTTTGCAAAATATTTTTCTGGAAAATTTCCATCTATTTTGACTTCAATTTCTCCTCCATGAGTTTGTAATAATGGAGGTGTTACAGTATACTTAACGGTATCATATTTATTTGCCATATTAGTTAAGCCACAACTGCTAATAACTAATATTAATAATAATAATAATGGTTTAAAAATCCTCATAATTAGGTTGTTTTTTCAGATAACTATTTACGAATACAAATGTAACAAAATTATTGTACTATCTTAATAACGAATATATCTTTTAAAAAATTGTTAGTAATTATTTTTTGTTTTAATTTGTACTATTAAATAACGTGTAATGAAAAAAATATATTTATTAATATCTATTGCTTTAACAAATTTTTTTTTGTTTGGACAACAAACTGATTTTATTTCAACTAATGTTAATCAATCAAAGCAAGATTCATTGATTAATTATAATTGGCAAATAGGTGCTAGCGTAATGTTTAATGAACAGCGAAGCGGTATTTATCACAACAAGTTTATAGACCTTAGTAATTTAAAAAGTGGCTTTAATATTTCTGTCTCACGAAAATTAAACTCTCATTTAGTGTCGTTAAATTTTAACAAAATTAAATTAAATTATTCATTTTCTGACACTCTTAATAATTCACCTGATGTATATGATCCTTGGAAATTTTATCAATATAAAGGTTATACTTTTTCATCTGAACTGTTATCTTTAAATTTAAAGACAAGCTTAGACTTGGAAAAGTTATTTAATTTAGATTTTGATACTTATATAAATAAAGTATATAAGTCAAAAAGAATTAATGATATTATTAATTTATATTTTGATGTTGGTTTAGGTTTAACATATTTTTCAAGTATTTCACGTAATTTAGTAAATGATGATTATATTTATTCTTATGGATATAAAGATTTGGAAGGTAGTCCTGAAGAAATAAAGTCTATAATTGATAGACCTAAATCAAATATATTTTTGCTAGGATATACTTTAAAATATAATGTAAAACCAAATATTTCTTACTTTTTTTCTTGGGAAGAAGCCTTTGTTGATACAGACATGTTAGATGGTATTTCTAATTCCACAAAACGAGATAGATATAGATCACTTCATTTAGGTGTAAATTATATGTTTTGATTTTTTAACATTTCATAATATTTCCATATAACTATTCCTGTTGCAACAGAAACATTTAATGAATGTTTTGTTCCAAGTTGTGGTATTTCTATAGATTCATCAGATAAATCAATTACTTCTTGTGACACACCATTGATTTCATTTCCAAAAACAAGAGCTGTAGGTATTTTTGGTAATTTTACTTTTTCCAACGAATGTGACATACTAGTTTGTTCCACAGAAATAATACTATATTTTTTTTTAATTAATATGTTAATAGCGTCAATAGTATTTGAATAATATTCCCATTTTACAGAAGTATCGGCACCTAGCGCAGATTTTCTAATATCTTTTTGAGGCGGGCATGCAGTAATACCACAGAGCATAATTTTATCTATTAAAAAAGCATCAGATGTCCTAAAAATTGAACCAACATTTAAAGCACTTCGAATATTATCTAAAACAATAATTAAAGGAGATTTTTCACAATTTTTGAATTCATCTATACTTATTGTTTTTATTTCATTGCTTTTTAATTTTTTCATGTCTTATATTTGTTGCAATATTACACAATATTTAACTTCATAATTAATAAAAATGTCGAAGAAAAAAACACCTTTAATGATTCAATATGAAAATATTAAAAGGAAGCATCCTGAAGCTATGTTGCTTTTTAGGGTAGGAGACTTTTATGAAACTTTTGGAGAAGATGCAATAAAAGCATCTAAGATTTTAAATATTGTATTGACAAACAGAGCTAATGGTTCTTCAAAAATTGAACTCGCAGGATTCCCATATCATTCACTCGATAATTATTTACCAAAACTGGTTAGATCAGGACAAAGAGTAGCAATCTGCGATCAACTTGAAGATCCTAAAAGTTCTAAGGGAATTGTAAAAAGAGGTGTTACTGAACTAGTGACGCCTGGACTTTCTTACAACGATTTAGTTTTAGATGTTAAAAAAAATAACTTTTTAGCAGCTATATATTACTCGAATAAAAATATTGGAATAGCTTTTTTAGATATATCAACTGGAGAATTTTTAGTCTCTGAAGGAAGTAAGATATACATTGATAAATTATTACAAAGTTTTAAGCCCACTGAAATTCTTTTTCAAAGAGATTGTAAATCGAAAATCTTAGATGAATTTAAACTTTTTTCTAATCATTTTTTTATCGACGAGTGGGTGTTTAATGGTGATTATACTAACGATTTATTATTAAAAAAATTTAATGTAAAATCATTAAAAGGATTCGGAGTAAATGAATTACAAAGTGCATTAATAAGTGCGGGCGTAGTACTACATTATCTAAATGAAACTCATCATAATAAGACACAACATATTATTTCAATAAATAGAATTGAACAAGACAAATATTTGTGGATGGATAAGTTTACAATTAATAATTTAGAGCTATTTTCTTCTAATAATGAAAGTGCTAAAACATTATTTGATATTATAAATAAAACTCTGTCTCCTATGGGAGCGAGATTATTAAGAAGATGGTTAGCACTTCCCCTAAAAAACATAGATAGTTTAAATTATCGTCATAATATTGTTGAGGAGTTAGTCAAGAATGATAAAGTAGCTCTTGTTATTGAAAACAAAATTTCTAAAATTGGAGATTTAGAAAGATTGTCTTCGAAAGTTGCTACTTTAAGAATTAATCCTAAAGAATGTAATAAGCTAAAAGAATCTTTACAAATCCTCGAACCTATTAAGAAAATTTGTTTAGAATCCAGTAATAAAGAGCTCAAAAAACAAGCAAAAAAAATAAATACCTGTCTTGAATTAGTAGATAAAATTAATTTTGTTCTCAATCCTGAAGCTCCATTTCTAATAAACAAAGGAAATATTATTAATAAAAATGTAAATTCTGAACTTGATAGTTTAAGGAACCTAAAAAAATCAGGAAAAACATATTTAAACGAGATGCTGGATAGAGAAAAATTATCTACGGGAATTTCTTCTTTAAAAATTTCATTTAATAATGTTTTTGGTTATTATTTAGAAGTACGAAACACTCATAAAGATAAGGTTCCAACAGAATGGATACGAAAACAAACATTAGTTAATGCAGAAAGGTATATTACAGAAGAGCTTAAAGAATACGAGAACCAAATAATTTCTGCTGACAGTAAGATAATTGAAATTGAAAATTTACTTTATAAAAATTTACTTAATGAAATATTACCTTATATAAATCAATTACAAATAAATGCAAAAATCATTGCAGAATTGGATTGTTTATTCTCCTTTTCAAAAATAGCCCAAACAAATAGATATTCTAAACCTAAAATCAATAATTCTTTTGACTTAATTATAAAAAAAGGAAGACATCCAGTAATAGAGCAACAATTAAGTGAAGATGAATTTTATGTTCCTAATGATGTAATACTCAATAGAGATAGTCAACAAATAATGATGATTACAGGTCCAAACATGTCTGGTAAATCAGCATTGCTTAGACAAACTGCTTTAATTGTTTTGATGGCTCAAATAGGATCTTTTGTACCTGCTGATTCTGCTCAAATTGGTATAGTTGATAAAATTTTTACTAGAGTTGGAGCTTCAGATAATATTTCTATGGGAGAATCAACTTTTATGGTAGAAATGAATGAAACTGCTAGTATCTTAAATAATCTTTCTGATAAAAGTTTGATATTGCTTGATGAAATAGGTAGAGGTACTAGTACATATGATGGAGTGTCTATAGCATGGTCAATAACTGAATATTTACATGAACATGAAACTAAGCCTAAAACATTGTTTGCAACACATTATCATGAGTTAAATAAGATGGAAGGATATTTTGATAGAATTAAAAATTATAATGTATCAGTTAAAGAAGTTAATAAGAATATTATTTTTATTAGAGAATTAAAACCTGGTGGAATAGAACATAGTTTTGGAATTCAAGTTGCTAAGATGGCAGGAATGCCAAAAAAAATACTTGAAAATGCTAACAATATGTTAATAGAACTTGAAAATAAAAATTATAAAAAAACTATAAAAACTAGTCAAAAAAGAACAGGTAATTTAAATAGAGATATGCAACTGAGTTTTGTGAAGTTAGATGATCCAATATTAGAAGAACTAAGAGATCAGTTATTAGGAATCGATATCAATAATTTAACACCTATGGATGCGTTTATGAAATTAAATAAAATAAAGAAATTATTAGATACATAAATTAAAGTTAAAAAAGTAGTGAAACAAATAAATTTATTAGATTTGCTGTCGTTTTCAAAAGGCGAGTGTAGCTCAGGGGTAGAGCATCACCTTGCCAAGGTGAGGGTCGTGGGTTCGAATCCCATCACTCGCTCAAACCACTCACAATTGCCCGGGTGGTGGAATTGGTAGACACGTTGGACTTAAAATCCAATGGACATTAGTCCGTACGGGTTCAAGTCCCGTCCCGGGTACTTAACGGGAGATAGTCGTAAGATTGTCTCTCGTTTTTTATTTCAAAGTCTTTAATAATTTAATACTTAAATTTTTGTAATTATTTTTCTTACGGAACCACTATTTTGTTTGATGTAACTATCAGTTATTTTTTTCATTTTTAATGATTCAATCGTGTTTTTAAATTCATCAAAGTTCTTAATTACTTTAACGTATCCTATTTTAATTAGAGATTCAGCTTCATTAGATTTAAAATAATTTGGTCCAATAATGACGGGTACTTTAAATACAATAGGTTCCAGCACATTGTGAATTCCCTTTGCAAATCCGCCACCAACAAATGCGATGTTTGCATATTTATATAATGTTGAAAGTATTCCAATAGAATCGACTATTAAAATATTTGAGTTTTTAATATTTTGTAAATTTGCCTTTGATAGCATAATTCCATTAGTATCTCTTTTTAAGTTGTCCAATCTGTCCAGTTCATGTGGAACTATTATGTATTTTTTATTAGGAAATTCATTTATGTATCTAATCAATATTTCTTCTTCCTTTTGCCAGGTACTACCACCTATAATAACAAATGAATTTCTACAAAATTGTTCAACTAAATTATTAGATTTTAGATTTTTTAAATTAGATAATACTGTATCAAATCTAGTATCTCCTGTAACACTAAAATTATTGAATCCATTTTTTAATAAAATATCTGCAGAATTTTGATCTTGTAGAAAAATATGTGTAATTTTTTTAAGCTTGCTTCTGAACCATTTTGATTTTAACAAAATCATGTCATTTCTAAAAATTACAGAGATAAAAAACAGTGGTATATTTTTTTTTGAAATTACAGAAATAAAATTAAGCCAAAATTCATATTTAACAAATATTACTTTAATTGGATTTACAATTGCAATAAACTTTTTAGCGTTTTGTTTTGTATCTAAAGGAATATAAAAAACAAAATCAGCTATATTTAAATCTTTATAATTTTGATATCCCGACGGAGAAAAAAAGGTTAGAAGTATTTTATGATTTTTATATTTTAATTTATAAGCTATCATTAATTCTTTAGCCTGTTCGTACTCACCATAAGAAGCACAATGAAACCATACAATATCCTTGGTTTTTTTAGTTTTTAATTTTAAATCATTCCAAAAGTTTTTTCTTCCAATAATCCATTCTTTTGATTTAGAACTAAAAACAGAGCTGATAGTTATTAAAAATTGATAAATAGAAATAATTATATTATAAAAAACACTCATTTAATAGTAATGGAATTCTTCTTGATTAATTTTTGAAACTGGTATTATTAAACCCAGATTAAATCCAAATTCGGAGCCTATATGAAAGCTGTCATCATTAATATTTTCATTAAAAATGTATGAGTTTAAGCGTTTTACTTGCGCAACACTATTGTAAAAACCAGCTGAAATTTGTATACCACCTTTTTTTCTGTAGTATTTATAATTAATTGATAGTTTTCCAAAGATTCCGTCATTTGCACTATCATAACCTTTTTTATATTCTTCGTTTAATTGAGGGATATTTTCATTTTTTGTATCGATAAGTATTTTTTGATTTATATACCCTGCTCCTAATGAAAAATATATTCCGCTTAAGTTTGTTTTGTTAAAGTGTAGGGCGTAGCCAGCAAAAATATTTGAAGAAAAACCTCTTCTTGAAAAATTAATGTTTGAATAATATCCATCAGATGCTATAATGCTTCCGTCATGATTTTTGATCTCACTTAATATTAATGATTCATTTTTAATATTGTTGCCAAACAAATAATTAGCTTCGATTCCATAAAAAACATTATTTTCTTTCTCTATGAAAAAGGAGGTTCCAATTGAAGGGTTATTTTCAAATAGTTCTGCAAAAAATCCAGATGGTATATGGTAATTAATATTTACAATAAATGCTGATTGTTTATTTATTTGCGCAAAACAAGTATTTATATTTACTATTAAAAATAAGGAGAGAAATAATCTCATTTATTAAATTTATTTGCTAAAATACATTTTGTAATCAAATTAATTAGTTAGTAATGAATTATTTATATTTGTATTTAAATTATGAAGATGAAAAGAAAAATTTTAATAACAGGAGGTGCTGGATTTATTGGTTCTCATGTAGTTAGACTTTTTACTAACCAATATCCAAATTACGATATTTTTAATCTTGATAAGCTAACTTATGCAGGTAATCTAGAAAACCTCAAAGATGTAGAGAGTCTTGAAAATTATAAGTTTATAAAAGGAGATATAGTTGATTCTGAATTAATAAATGCTCTTTTTGAAAAGTATGACTTTGATGGAGTTATTCACTTAGCAGCTGAAAGTCATGTTGATAGATCAATAACTAATCCAATGGATTTTATTATGACAAATGTTGTTGGAACTGTTAATTTATTAAATGCAGCAAAAAATACATGGGGAAATAATAAAAATAAGCTATTTTATCATGTCTCAACTGATGAAGTTTATGGAAGTTTAGGCAATACTGGTTATTTTTTAGAGGATACGCCCTATGATCCAAAATCCCCTTATTCATCATCAAAAGCAAGTTCTGATCATTTTGTCAGAGCCTATGGAAATACTTTTTCATTACCTTTTGTTATTTCTAACTGTTCAAATAATTATGGTCCAAATCAGTTTCCTGAAAAGTTATTGCCATTGTTCATTAATAATATTATAGAAAACAGAAAATTACCAGTTTATGGAGATGGTAAATTTACTCGTGATTGGTTATATGTTATTGATCATGCAACTGCAATTGATAAAATTTTCCATAATGGTAAAATTGGAGATACCTATAACATTGGTGGTTTTAATGAGTGGAAAAATATTGATTTAATAGAGTTGTTATGCGAAAAAATGGATATTGCATTAAATAGAAAGAATGGAACTTCAAAAAAGTTAATTACATTTATAAAAGATAGACCTGGTCATGATAAACGATATGCAATTGATGCAAGTAAAATTAAGAACGAACTGAGTTGGGAGCCTTCATTGCAGTTTAATGAAGGATTATCCAAAACAATTAATTGGTATCTAAATAATAAGTCATGGATCAATAACGTAACAACTGGAGAATACCAAAAATATTACAAGCAACAGTATAAGTAATTATGAAATGGCTGTATAACTTCTTGCAAAATAATAGTAAAGAATATTTCGAAGATTTATCCATTATTTCAACTGATATTCATTCACATCTAATACCATCAATTGATGATGGATCTAAAGATCTAGAGACATCAATAAATATAATTAAAAAACTTAGTGAATTAGGATTTAAAAAAATTATAACTACGCCACATGTCATGAGTGATATGTACAGGAATGATTCAAAAACAATTATAAATGGTTTAAAATTGTTAAAACAAGAAGTTCTTAAACAAAAAATTGACGTTAGTCTTTCTGCAGCAGCAGAGTATTATGTTGATTATGAATTTGTGCAAAATATTGGCAAGCAAGATTTTTTAACATTTGGTAATAATTTTTTACTTATTGAACATTCTTTTATTGAAGCCCCAAAAGATTTTTTTGAGATAATTTTCAAGCTCCAAACTGAAGGATATAATGTAGTTTTAGCACATCCAGAAAGATATAGATTTTATGAAATAGATGATTATGAAAAATTAATTGATAAAGGTGTTTATCTTCAACTTAACTTACTTTCTTTAACTAATTATTATTCGTTAAATATGTCAAAAAAAGTAAAAAAAATGATTGATAGAAAAATGTTTAGTTTCGTAGGCACAGATTGTCATAATCAAAACCAAGCAGAATTATATAGCAGTTGTATAAAAACAAACTTATTTACAGATTTAGTAAATAAAAATTTTTTGTTAAATCATACTTTATAAGCAAGCACTTTGAGTTGGTAAACTTCTATCTATTTTTTTAAATAGACCTTGCAGAACTTTTCCTGGCCCAACTTCGATAACACTTGTTAAACCATCAGAAATCATTTGTTGCATGCTTTGTGTCCACATTACAGAAGATGTTAGCTGTTTCTTGAGACATTCTTTTATTAATTTAGGATCGGAAGTTGACTCTGTAGCTACATTTTGATAAATTGGACATAAACCATTATAAAAAATAGTGTTGTTTATTGCTTTTTCAAGTTCATCTTGAGCTGATTTCATCAAAGGAGAATGAAATGCGCCGCCAACAGGTAATTCAAGAGCTCTTTTTGCACCTTCGTCTAAAAGTTTTTTGCATGCTAATTTTATTCCTGCATTTGTTCCAGAAATAACAATTTGACCAGGGCAATTATAATTTGCAGGAACTACTATTTCATTTTTTATACTATTACAAATATCTTCAACTATATGTTCATCAAGTCCTAAAATTGCAGCCATGGTAGATGGATTTTTTTCACATGCACTTTGCATTGCAAATGCTCTTTTAGAAACCAATAATAGGCCATCTTCAAATGAAATATATTTACTTGCAGTTAGTGCTGAAAATTCACCTAGTGAGTGTCCTGCAACAATATCTGGATTAAAGGAATCTCCTAATACATGAGCTAAAATAACTGAATGTATAAAAATTGCTGGTTGTGTAACTTTAGTTTGTTTTAATTTTTCGGCATCTTCTCCAAACATAATACTTGTAATATCGAAATTAAGAATTTCGTTTGCTTGATGAAACATCTTTTTTGCATCACTAGATTTATCATAAATATCTTTACCCATGCCTGGATATTGCGCTCCTTGACCTGGAAAAACATAACCTTTCATAAATATATTTTTATTTATATTTTTTATTCTCTGCAAATATACCAAAAGAAAGAAATTATATTTGCAATATGAAAATTCTAATAATTACTGCAACAGATTTTGAATTAGAAAAAAACCAGTTTTCTAAGCATGACATATTAATTTCTGGAATAGGTATTTTAGAAACAGCTTTAAAACTGACTAAAAAATTGACCTCAAATAAGTATGATTTAGTGATAAATACTGGTATTGCAGGAAGTTTTAATAAAGATATAAAAATTGGAGATGTTGTTGAAGTAACTGAAGATATTTTGTCAGAAATAGGCTATGAAGAAAACAAGAATTTTTTTGAATTTAAAAGTTTTTTTGTTCCTAATAAATTTACTGTTGATTCAAAAACAGATTTACTAAAAGTTAAATCTATTACAGTAAACACAGTTAGTGGTAATTTAGCCTCAATTAACAAAATTAAAAAGCGTTTAAATCCAGATATTGAAACAATGGAAGGAGCTGCTATTTTTAGAGTTTGTAATGATTTTGATATTCCTTGTATACAGATTAGATCAATTTCAAATATTGTTGGAGAAAGAAATAAAAAAGATTGGAATATAAATTTAGCGGTAAAAAATTTAAATTTATCTTTAAAAAATATTATTAATTCTTTATGAAAATATCTATTGGTATTTCACCTTGCCCAAATGACACCTATATTTTTGATGCTTTAATAAATAATAAAATTGACAATAATGGATATATTTTTGAGATATATTATGAAGATGTAGAAAAATTAAACAAATGGTCATTTAAAAATAAACTTGATTTCACCAAGTTAAGCTACAATGCATATATTAAGAACTATAAAGACTATGTGCTTATTGATAGCGGATCGGCTCTTGGTTATGGTTGTGGTCCTATAGTGATTAAGCTTCCAAATAAGAAAATTAATCATGAAAGTTTAATAGCAATTCCAGGTGTTTATACTACAGCGAATATGTTATTTAATTTAGCTTTTCCCACACACAAAAATAAAAAGGAGTTTTGCTTTGATCAAATTGAAAATTGTATTTTAAGTGGTGAAGTTGATGCAGGTGTTGTCATACATGAAAGTAGATTTACTTTTAAGCAAAATGGGCTCAGTCAAGTTTTAGATCTTGGTGAATTTTGGTATAAAAAAACAAATTTACCAATTCCACTTGGTGGAATTGTTGCAAAAAGAAGTTTACCAACTGAGGTTGTACGTGATGTAGAGAAATTAATTAGAAAATCTATTGAGTATGCTAATCAAAATACAACAATTCCAAATAAATATATTTTATCTCATGCATCAGAAACTGATTTAGATGTTATTAATTCACATATAAATTTGTATGTAAATG
>MDTC01190891.1_pt1 | contig 87649 bp, 64 predicted proteins | sample 811181 | NCBI WGS metagenome assembly MDTC01 (sample SAMN05326644, study PRJNA326480) | marine metagenome | isolation source: seawater | place: Pacific Ocean: North | collected 2011
AAACGAGCGTCGAGTTTAATGCGTTCGGACTCTAGGTAAGATCCTGTCGAATCAATATCGTCGAGCAAATACTGACCGCTATTAACCAAACGAGCGTCGAGTTTAATGCGTTCGGACTCTAGGTAAGATCCTGTCGAATCAATATCGTCGAGCAGATACTGACCGCTATCAACCAAACGAGCGTCGAGTTTAATGCGTTCGGACTCTAGGTAAGATCCTGTCGAATCAATATCGTCCAGTAAATACTGACCGCTTTGAACTAAACGAGCATCAAGTTTTAGTCTCTCTGCTTCTAGGTATGATCCCGTCTTCTCTAAGTTAGATTGTAAAAGGTGGCCAGAACTCAAAACTTGAAACTGTAACCCTCGCCGATCTTCCCAAAAATTAATTGGAAATTGTCTATAATATGCTGTGTCTTGACCTTTTCCTTGTACAAAAAAGTCTCCTCCTTGCATTACATTAAAAGATTCTGCACCAGTAACTTGACCGAATATAATTGAATCTCCATATACAGATAGAGATGCGTTAGTAAGATCCGAAATGCCTTGATGACTCTGTTGTGGAAAATGTTTGGGGTAATCTCCAATAGTAATTCGGCCATCTCCATTTACTACTAAAGATACTCTATCAATTCCATCTGCGTCCCTATTTACGAAACGTATACCTCCGTCGGGAAAAGGTTCTACAGTATTAAAGTCTGTTTTTCTAAAAGTCAAAAAGTCTTTTGCAAATGGTGTGCTTATAGAAGGTTCTCCACCTTCAAGATCATCTATTGTTTCAAGCCCTATTGTATAATAATCTTTAGTATCGTCTCCTACTGGATAGCCAGATATCATAAATTCTCTAGCTCTCAACTCTCCAAAGACATCTACATCGGAATGAATTTTAAAATCATCTTCTACTGTTAATGAACCTTTTATATGAGCGTCTCCAGAAATAGAAGTATCCCCCGAAATTAAAACATCTCCTCCAATACTAGCGTCTCCGCCAAAAAGCGAGTCATCAAAAACTTCAAAATCATCTTCTACCAAAACGTCACCCCGGGCTACCATTTTATCTACCTTGGTATCGCCAAGGTAGAAGTCTCCAGAAACGTAAAGATCCCCAGAAACAGTCAAATCTCTAAATAAATTTACATCGGAGCCAAGAGGAAAAATATCATTGGGCTCTCCAAGGAAGGTCGGTCCAGACACTTTAAGATAATCTGAAATATAAAGATGACTTACTGAAGAAAAATCTACACCTGTAAAATACTGTCCGTTTATATAAATTCCTGTAAACCAAACATCATGAGTAAATTCTTTTACTCCAGTAATAGTTCCAATACCATCTCTTTTTGTTTGATATTCAAAGTCAGGGGCTATTCTTTCTCTATCAGCAAGAGTCCGCATCTCGTAAACATAGGGAATATTTTCATTAAATCCTCCTGTAATAAAAAATGCTTGAAGATCAGAAACAGCAACTTGAGTTGTTAGCACATTAGGCTTTGCAATGACAAGCTTGTCCATTGCGTGAATGTGGCCCAGTGGCAATTCTGATATTTTTTTGTTTGGCATTGTTTATATTTTTACACTTTATCTTAAATTTATTACGATCAAAATCAACCTATCAGGGACAGGTTTGAAAAGGAGTTTCTACATCACCTAGGTCTTCGTCTTTTTTTCCGTCTCTTTCTGCGGTAAGTGCATCATCATATTCAATTGGGCTTTCCTCTCTTACTATTAATGATTCAGCGCCAGATTCATCTATAATTTCGAAGCCATCAAAATAATCTCCGTTTATAAAAACTCCTTTCTTAAAATCTCTCGCACTACCCATTTGAGCTGAATAAGAAACATCTATGAAACGCCCTTCATCTCCAATGGAAAGTTGATAAGAAGTTTCATCTAGAACTGCACCTCTAATTTCATAAGACATAAATTCTTTTTTATCTCTATCGCAAAAATTTTCATCAATGCATTCCGTTCTTTTTAAAGAAACTTTAATATTATGTTTTTCGTTTTTAAGAAACTCACTAATTAAATTAGTTTGGTAAATTTCAGAAGCTAAAGCTGTAAAAGACATGCTAACAGAAAAAGGAAATTCTAACATTTTTGCGTAGTAAAAATTAGAACCAAGCCTTTGCAGCACGAGCCTACCTAAAGGAATATTTACTTCAAAACTTTGTGCATGAAAATGTTTTGCACTATAAAGCATCCCTTCGTGAGCGAAGTTTATACTTATATCACCCGGAGACAAAGCTGCAGGCCCTCTTAATGGAGATGCATCTGGAACACCGAATTTAGGTAAGAAACAATCAGACATTTATTTATTCCTATGTTAAATTTATTGGAACCCCACTAGTAGAAGTGCCATAAAAACTGTCGGTTAGTTTTAAATTAAGAGTTGTAGAAAGTTGACCTAAATTTTGCTCGTCTAGCGGCATAGTTATTTCTCCTGCGGCTGTATCAATTCTTTGGAGGTGGCCGGGCTCTGGTATATCAAATAGGTATGATCTGATAGAACTACTAGTTTCTTTGCTGCCTTCTGCGCTAATAGAAACAGTTTCTCCAAATAAATAATTTCCACCAGTAAAACTTACTGTACCGTCATTTCTTGTTATTTTTATTTCTGGTATGGGCAACTCTGCTTCAACTTGAGGTAGCAACCTATCACTTTTAAAATTAATCGAAGGAATATTGATTTGATCATATGCAACATCGCCTTTTATATTGGCTCCCTCCATAGTAAAAGTGGCTGTAGCAGGACTGCCGACCTCTCCTTTAGCAGAGTAATTAGTCAAAAAACAATTACCTATACTCAAGACCGTTCTGTTTGATTGTATGCTTCCGTCTAAATATTGGTAATTTGCATTTTTTTCAAAGTTTATATCTTCTCCTTCGGGAGCAGTTACAATAAATAAGTTTCCGCCGTCTGTTATTAACTCTTGATCCCATACGCAATTTGCTTTTTCATCTCCTAATTTTAAACCTATTATGTGCTCATTCTGACCATCAGAAAGATAATAATTTGCCTCGAAACGAACTACTGGTTCAATTAACTCTATTCTATCAATTTTAGCTACTTGCCCAAACTGATAAATATCTATAAATTTTCTTTCAAAACTGTAATCTGCAGACTGAATTCTTTTTAGCTGCCTGACTTTATTGCCTGCATAAGAAAAAAACTCTCTGTTACGTTGATTTGGAGCCCAGCTGCCTGTGCCGGGGTAATGTTTTATATAACCAGTACCTTCAACTGTTCTAAGACTTTCTGGCGAACTATCGGCTAAATCTATAAGTTTTTGGGGTAAGTCTTCCCAAGGATAGTCATTAGGGTAAGTTTCAAATGCTGCATAATCATGATAATGATTGCCAGTTCCGTCATGGCAATAGTATATCGCTTCGGACTGATATATAATTCTGTTCCGACGCTTTTTCTTTGCGAGCTTCCTTATTGTGGCCATACCTTATCCCTTACCATCTGTGGATTACACAAATAACAACAGATTTGACCTATTTAATCAAAAAAGAATTTCCCTTTTTTGTTATTGTGACATCTCTTTCTTCTTTGGATTCTGAAGAAAGCATGTAATTTGCAATAAGGTTTTCAATTTTATCGCCTAATATTCTTTTGATTGGCCTTGCTCCTAAGTTTTCTTTTGCCGCAAGTTCAGAAATTAAATCTACGGCGCTTTTAGTATAGTTAAGTTTAACGCCTTTTTTAATTAATTTATTTTTAATTTTATTTAATTCAACTCTTGCAATTTTTTTTAAGTCTGAATTAGAAAAATTTTTATAAACTACTATTTCATCTAGTCGATTAATGAATTCTGGTTTAAAAGTTTTTTTAGCTAAATCTTTTACTTTATTTTTTATTTCTGAGGAAGAGTCGTAACTTGATTGTTGGAAACCAAGAGTAGCTTTATTGGAAATAATATCTGAACCTATATTTCCTGTTAAGATTATTATTGAATTTGTAAAATTTGCAGTTTTACCAAAATTATCTGTAAGTATTCCATCGTCCATAATTTGAAGTAAAGTTTGTATTACTTCTGGATGAGCTTTTTCAATTTCATCAAACAAAACAACGCTATAAGGTTGTCGCCTAATGCTTTCTGTTAGCTGACCGCCCTCTTCATACCCAATATAACCCGGAGAAGCTCCGGTTAATCTAGAGGAGCTGATTTTTTCTGAATATTCTGTCATATCAAAACGAATTAGCTTTTCTTCTCCTCCAAAAACAGATTCTGCAAGAATTTTAGCTGTATGCGTTTTACCTGATCCAGTGGAACCTAGCAATAGAAAACATCCTATTGGTCTATTCTCCGCACCAAGGCCGCAGCGATTGCGTATGATGCTTTTGCATATAGATTTTACAGACTCTGATTGGCCTATTATTTTTTTATTTAAAGTAGATTCAAGATTTAGTAGCCTTTTAGACTCTGATTTTGATACTTCATCATAAGGAATATGAGTTTTATTAGAAACAACATGATATAAGTCTGTAGGTTTTACTAAAGATTTTTTATTAGAAGAACTTTTGACCCATTTTTCAAGAGCTTTTTTGTATTCTTCAAAAATTTGTGAGTTTTCGGAATTAAAATCTTCAAACTCCCCAGACTGCGCTGAGTCTGCAATCGCATCTGCAATTTGTATTTCCAAATCAATTAACTTTTTAGGTTTTTTATTTGAGCGAACTTTAACTCTAGCTCCAGACTGGTCAATTAAATCTATAGCTTTGTCTGGAAGTCTTCTATCCGGCATATATCTTTGGCTTAAATCAACTGCTAGCTTTAAACAGTGAGGCTCATAAAGTAAGCCGTGATAGTTTTCATACTTAGATATTGTGCCTTCTAAAATTTTAAGCGTATCTTGTGTTGAGGGCTCTTTAACTTCTACGCACTCATATCTCCTTCCTAAGGCAGCATCTTTAGAAAAATGCTTTTTATATTCGCTATTAGTTGTAGCACCAATACAGGATATTTCTCCTCTAGATAAAGGAGGCTTTAATATGTTTGCTGTATCTAAACCTCCTTCTGAGCTACCCGCACCTATGATTGTATGAATTTCGTCTATAAATAAAATTATATTTTGATCTTTTTTTACTTCTGTCAAAACTTTTTTTAGACGATCCTCAAATTGACCTCTGTACTTAGTTCCTGCAACCATAGAAGCAAGATCAAGAGCATATATTTGTTTTGAAGATAGAAATTCTGGAACCGACCTAGATATTATTCTTTGCGCCAACCCTTCTACTAGAGCAGTTTTGCCGACTCCCGCTTCGCCAAGCAATAAAGGATTATTTTTTTTTCTTCTGCATAGAATTTCTACCATTTCATTAACTTCGTGTTCTCTTCCAATAATAGAATCAAATTTACCTTGCTGCGCAAGAGAGTTATAGTTTAATGCAAAGGCATCTAAAGCTCTACTAGAATCTTTTGCATTTGGTGGAGGTGAAAAAGGCGACGATTGCATTTTTTCTCTAAAGTTATTTGCAGAGTCTAATCCCCTCACAAATTGTAAATGAACCGCGTCCATTAACTGATTGATAGAAGCGCCAAATTTAGAAAAATAAGATAGACATACTGAATCTGGATGGTCTAGTAGCGCTAAAAATATATGCTCTATACCTATGTAGTCGTGACCTAAGGTTTCTGAGTAATCAGAAGACAATTGAAGTGTATTTACAAAAGACTCAGAAAAAGAGCACTCGCTTTTTGTAATTTTTTGTGCGCTAGGCACAATATCTTCAGCAATAAAAGTCGCTAGATGATCTCCATCTACTCCACATGCAGCTAGCGTATCTCTAATCGGGCCATACCTTAGATTTAAAATTCCTAAAAAAAGAAATATGGGCGAAACTTCTTTACGGTTATATTCTAAGGCAATTTCTTTAGAATACTTTATTACTTGCTGGGCTCTAGGTGTAAAATTAGGAGATTTTTCTTTCATTGGTATATCTGGATATACACTCATCATTATTAAGATAGATTAAAATCTGGACTTGTTTTTTCTTTTAAGTCGCTAAGTTTCATATAAATTTTATGGTCAACAATATCCATATCGTCCATGAATAATATATCTTCCCCTTTACTTCCGGTCATAACTATGATATTATCTTTCTCTGGCCAAGGCTTGCCTGAGGATTCATAATCAGAATATCTAGGGAATCTTCTGTTGTCTATGAGCATTGCTTGGAAAGTGCCGTACTCATCTGAAACTACAATTTTATAATATTGATTGCCATTAACGCTTTTTCTTTTTAAAAAATCTTCTACAACCCCTATAAATTTACCTCTAGACCTTGGCAACAAATCATTAAAATCTTCTGAAGTTTTAAGCCTGCCTTCTGAGTCAACCATAGAATCTTTTAGTGTAGTACTGTAACTATAGCCTAACAGCTTTCTTTCAAAATACCAATTAGCAAAAGATTCAAATTTTTTATTTTTTTGAAAAATAGTTTTGTAGCCTGACCACTTTTTTCTAAAAGTTTCTGACCTCCTCTTTTTCATGATTGGTTTTCCATCATCAGCAATTATTTTATGCGTATCTCTTTCTGCATCAAGGAGGATGTCTCTTATACACAACAGGGCATCATAACTATACTTCTCCCCAAGCAGTCTGACGTTTCTTTTTTCTCTGTCAGTCAATATATTGTAAGCATGAGCTTCTGCTACTAAGTAACAGCGACTAGTGTTGTAAGAAGATAGGGCTCCAGCTTGAATTAATGAAGATAGCGTACCTATGTTTATTCCAGATTCTTTTGCCTGAGAGAAAACGTCATACTTGTTAGGTTTATCTTTCTCTCTAAACATGCAAAGAGATTCAAAAGTTTTTTCGCTAACCCCTTTTATGCTATTTAATCCATATCTTATGTTGTTATCTTCTATAGAAAACTCCATTTTTGATAAAACTAAATCTGGGGAGAGAAGTTTAATGCCGAATCTACCCAGTTCTTGAGAAACTCTTCTTATTTCTTCTTGGGGGCTAGGCTCAAAACGAGTCATTTTCAATAAAGAAAGGAAAAACTCTTTAGGGTGCTTAAATTTTAAGTGCGTTGTCCACGCCGCAAGAGTTGCATAGCAGAGGGAGTGGGATTTATTAAAAGAATAGTTAGCGCTGTCTTGAGCAACTTTCCATAAAAATTCTCCTACTTCTGGGTTTAATGCATTGTCTTCTACTTTTTGTTCAATCTTCTTTTTCCAAGCAGGCATTTGGTCTACTTTTTTCTTGCCAACTATTCTTCTGAGTTGCTCTGATTCATCAAGGGTAAATCCAACTTTAACTGCCATTTGCATTAACTGCTCTTGGTAAAGTGGTATTCCCCCTGTATGCATTAAGATATCATCAAAGAAAGAATTTTGGCTCTGGAATTCACTGTCGATTGCGTAAAGAGCGTATTGATCTAAAAATTCTATTGCGCCCGGTCTGGCTATAGCCACAACAGCACTAAGCTGATCTAGAGTTTTAGGCTTTATCTTTTTGCATACTCTGTAGTTTGTGTGCGCTTCAATTTGAAATAAACCATGCGGAGATTCTAGGGAATTAAGAGGCTCATATAGGCTTTGATCTGTAAGGTCAATATCTTCTGGTAGGATGCCTAATTGGTTGCAAGTGTCTTGAATAACACTTAAAGTTCTTAATCCCAAAATATCAAACTTGACCATTAACTCGGCTACCCAATTCATATCATAACCTGTTACTAGCGCTCCTTCATTAGTCAACTGTAATGGGCAGAGGCTTGAAGTTTCTAAGTGTGAAATTGCTATTCCAGATGGGTGAACTCCAGTATTTTTTATTAAACCTTCAAGTTTTAGAGCTACATTATAAACTTGCGGATTACTGTCCGCCCAAAGCTTGAATTTTTCACTTTCTTCGTAAGCTGCACTTAAAGAAGCTATTTTTCCAAATTTTTTAGGAATATAGTCGCTTACTAAATTGACATCTTGTTCGCTTAGCTCTCCCACAATTTTACCACACTCTTTTATGCAAAGTTTTCCACTTAACTTGTTTAAGGTTAATATTTTTGCAGTTCTATTAGGGTGTTTTTTTTCGATGTAATCTATAACCTTTTGCCTGTGCTCATAAGCTATGTCGTTATCTACATCTGCAAGTAGACTGCCATCAAGATATACTAGCCCATTTCTTTCTGTTTTGCGAGCCCTGCTTTTTGAAACAAATCTTTCAAAAAATAATCCGTATTTTACTGGGTCAACTTGGGTTACACCTATTAAGTACAATACTAAAGAGCCTGCAGCAGAACCTCTTCCCGGGCCTGTGGGAATATTATTTTCGTGGCAATAGTTAAGTATATCCCAGTTTAATAAAACATAATCTACAAATCCTAGTTCATCAAGAATTGAAAGCTCTTTTTTAACTCTGTCGTAGTATTCCTGTTTGTTTTTTTGCATACCTATTCCTTTGTCTTTTGAGCCCTTTAGGCATAGAGCTCTTAAGAAATCAAAGTTTGATATGTCGCTAGATACATCAAGGTCATCATAATGCCTTTGGTCTATATCTATCTCTGGGAGCAATACACCCGGGGGAACGCAATCTTGATAGTTGGAAAATTCTTTTAAGAAATCGCTCATAATTCTATCTCCCAAACTTGCTTATTGAAAACTTCATAATTCTTTTCTATATCGTATAGGGCGTCATGAAGCTTAGATTCATCAAAATCTATGGAGTATTTCTGGCATAAAAATTTAAGATTAGTTTTAAGGCCTCTTTCTCTGAACCCATTTAATTTATACTGCCAAGGGGTCATATCTTTTGAAGAATAACTTGGGCATGGAATCTTTCTTTCTATAGCCTTGGCAATGCAGTTGGTGTCTATAAGCCTGTTGATGTAACTATAGTCTGGACTCATTCCTAACAACTTCCTGTGAATGCCATGAATATATACATCAAATCCAAGTATATTATGTCCTACGACTAAGTAATTTTCATTATATAAATACGACTCAAAATCTTTTAGAGCTACCTCTGGATCTATTGAATTTTTGTCGTATATTTTTTTATTGAATCCAGTTATTTTTGCTGCGTCTTTTGACACTTTTATATTATCCCATTTAAGTAGGTAGTTAAACTTTTTATAAATTTTACCACCATGAACTAAGCAAAAAGCTAACTGCCAAGGCTTGTTTTCTTTTGAGCCTAAATTAAGATTACAGGTTTCATAATCAAAAAGCATGTACTTTTGTGATTTAATGTGTCGTAAAAGATTTTCTCTCATGTGTATTCTGAAAACTGTTATGTTTATTTTCTCTTGCGTCAGAAACGCTTTCCGATAAATAGCTGAAAAAATATTCATCTGCGTTTCTCTCGTCTATCATATCTCTGCTAAAGGTAATGCTCCTGTCGATTGTCTTTACAAAGTGACCCCAACCGGAAGGAATGTATAATACTTCGCCTTTTTTAAGGACGCTATAGTAAGGCTGGTAGTTAGAAAAATATTCTTCCCGCTCTGCTTTTAATAAATTTTTATCATTAAATTTTATATTTGGACCAAGGCCTCTTTTAGGCATTTCTATTGAAAAAATTTCGTCAGATTGTATGTTGCATATTTTTTCAGACTCTTCCGGATTAAATAAAACAACTTCTTTTTTGCCTTCTATTTGCATTAGGCAAGTATGTACTGCGTGATGATCTTGATGAAAACTGCTAAGAGAATCTTCTTGGCTTATAAAAAGCCATAGGTGTCTTTCGAGGTTTACAATGTTGTCTCTCCATAGCTTGCTAAAATGGTCATCAAACCAGTCTTCACAAAATGAAGGTGGAATTAATATGTCTATTAAATTGGGAACGCTTTTTGCCTCAAAGGCTCTTACCGCCTCTTTTGTAGATTTAATATGTGGTAAAAAGAAATTATTTACAAAGTAAGATAGCGTACATTCTTTTGTTTCGCCGCCATCCAAATACTTAGAGTAGCTAACTTTTTGGTCCCCGAAAAGGCTCAATATCAATTCTAGGCTCAAATTTTGACAGGGATGCTCTTTTAGGCCATCACAAATTATTGTTGGGTTATTTCTATGCAATAGCTTGAACTCTTCTTTGCTCGGCAAGCCATTTGTTATAGTTTTAATTGGAAGCGCTCTGTTCATGCTCTAAATAACTTTCAAAAGAAAAATCACTACTTGCTAAATGGTCTTGCTTAGGAGTGCTCAAGGTTCTTGATGAAGAAAAACTTCTTCCGCAAATACATTTATAAGTTTGAAACGCTTCGAAATCAGACCTATGTTTATAATATATACTTTTAGTAATTTCAGTATTTTTATTGTTGGATTTGCAATATGATAAGACTGCTTGCTTAACCATATTGTCAAAAGGTAAATAATTAGATTCTATAAAAAAAGTTGGATCTAGATCTAAAAAAGGAAATGAGCAGGCGCTGCCCAACATAGTTAAGTTGTTAAATATAAAAGAATCATAAAACGGCACAGCAAGCTTGAGGTTTTTAGCGTCCCACATCTCTATTAAATCTTTTTCGCCAATTGAACCTTTTGTCTCACAAAAAGCGTAAGTATAAATTTTATTTAAAAGGGCGCAACCTTCTGAGTTTTTCGCAAAAACTATTACTTTGTGTTCTGTGTTAAAGTCTTCGCCAGCAAGATCTTTGTTAAAACAAGATAATCTTAGTCCAAAAACTAGGTCTTTGTTTGTTGACTGGCAAGATTTTACCGCCTCCATAAAGCCAGTAAGCGAATCTTCTACTAATATAACTTTTGAGAGATTGTACTCTTCTGCTATATCAAATATACTGTCTGAGCCCCTTGAGGATTTATTTGAAGAGCTATCTAATGTAAGGATTGATTTTCCTATAGAGTAATGAGATTTAAAAAGTGGTAGCATTACAAAATATACTACCATAAAAATGGTTTGTTGTCAAGCTTTACCGCTTCATTTCTATAAATTTTTGAGGCGTCCCGCCTCTTGATATATAATCTTCTAAATCCGATAAGAATTGATCTAAAATTATGCGATCTTTTTTTGCAGGAGTAACTTCTCTATGTTTTCTTATTGATGCGCCTGCGGCCAACAAAAGTATGACCGCAAGAGGGTCAAAAACACATACTAAAATTAGTATTAAAATTCTTATTGTCCCCGCTAGTTCTACTTTGGTGCCCGATATGTCTCCAACAAGCTCTGCGATATATTTTACTGGACCAACTTCCGCTTCAATAATCTGTTTGTTTTTTAAAAGTTCTGTGCGCTTGACATTTAACTCTGACTGTTGTGACATTAATTGCTCTATTTCGCTGGATATCTTTGAGAGTTTCTCGTCTTGGTCTTCTGATATTCTTACCGAAAGATAGGTTTGCCTGCTTAGTATTTGCTCCCTTTCTTCTTTTTGCCTTTCCCTTTCTTGCTCCACGTTTTTGCTCCGAGAAAAACCGCCCTTATCAAAAATTTCTTTAATTCTTAAGTCTAAATCTTTTACTCTTGAGGAAAGCGCTGCCATTTCGTTTACGTTTATGTCTCTAGAGGATTCAGACATTCTTATAGAATCCTCTTTTCTTTTTATATTTAAATTTAAATTATTTAATTTAGTGTCAATTAAGTTGATCTCTGATTCTTGTTGCATTACAGAGCTGTTGTGCTCAATGTGAGATTTAGAGAGGAAGCCAAATATACCCATGCTTGTAATCGCAATTAAAATTATCACCGCGAAAGAAAGATAATACTTCATTCCTAGGTTTAGGTACTTCCAGCCTTTATGAACTAAGCACGCGCAAGCTAACTTGCCAACTTCTAGAACGCAACCCATTATAATTATAGCAAGAAATGATCCGGGAAACATCGTCGTGAATCCTAATATACTAAAATACGCAGCAACAGAAGATATGCTAAGCGCAGAGACAAGGGCAATATAAGATAAAATCATAAAGATAAATACACTATAAATGTCTGGGGCAGCCAGCGTATTCTCTTTTTTCTATGTGTTGGTTGTCTTTTATTTTTGCTTCTAAATCTATTTCATTGTCAGCGGAACTAACTACATTTCCTAAATCATCTAAAATAACGAAATAATCTCTAGCTTTCCTAAATGGACATATATAAGCCATTACCATCTCTCCGTTTTCGTCTAGAACCGGCTTACCTTTACTTATTTTTGGGCCGTCTTTTCCGCACATTAACCTACCGCCAAATGTGCCATCTTTTGGATAACCTCGATTTTCTTGGTGTTGGTCAAACGCATAATTACTAACAGCAATTTTTTCAGTAAAAGATTCTAAGTATTCCTGAATAGAAGATAATTGTATTTCTAGCCCTTCTAGCTCTTCGTCTGTTACTGTATCTGCGCACATATATCCCGGCCCTTTTTCATTAAAAAGGTCATCAGCTTGCAGGGGGTGCCTTAGGAATAAAAATTCCATTTGTCTTTTTACGAACTCCGGATAAAGGTATTTAACTGCAAGAACATATATAAGGCTCTGCATGTTATCTGTTACTTCTTTGCCTTTGTATATTTTTTTGTTAGTTTTAAAGTCTCTTATGACTGCCCTAGATTCTTTTTTGTAAAAGAATAACTTATCTATAAAGCCCCTTATATTATAACGCTTGCCTTCTTGCTCTACTCTTATTTCAAAATTTTCTTCAGATATAGATTGACTAGGTTTTGAATTAGTATCTCCGAAGAAATCATATTTTAAACCTTTAAGCGTCATCTCATTTATTTGATCAAGGCAATCATCATTATTTACTGACAGTTTTTTTGCATGGTATATGACTAGTTTTTTTATTGAGTCAGAAGACCATATATTATTCTCTTTAAGGATTTTTTTGTAGTGTTTTTTATGGCGAGGGTTACCTAGAATTTCAAAAATTAAGTGACATATCCACCCCATGCTTGCGCCATCATTAGAAGAATCTGGAAGTTTGAGGTGGTACTTGCACCAATATGTCCAAGAACAATCTTTTGCTGTTTTTATTCGACTGGCAGAAAGAAATACATCTTTTTTCATGAGAAAAACCTTTCTAAGTCTTTATATTTTTCAATGACATCACTCTTGTTTTTAAACTTGTTTTTTAAGTTTGCTTTAAAATATCTTAGGATGTACTTTGCTTGCTCGTCTTCATCTCGATTGAGAAGTCTTTTTTTCCAATCTTTAAAGTCTGAGACGTCCATATCTCCGAAGTCGTTTTTACCATTGCAGGGCAAGCATATGACTATATCTTCGTAGTTAAAATAGTCTAACAATTTAAAATAATTTAAAATTGAGTGGTCGTGACCCCTGTTGTCGCTAGCATTTTTATCGTTATTTAGAGATATTATAATCTTGTCTATATCTAGAGAGCAAAGCAAGCATATTATTGAGGGGGAAATTGACAAGCCAAATGTTACTAGAACATTTTTATGTCCATTCTCATGTAGGCTTAGCATGTCCCCAATGCTTTCTACTAAAATAACTGAGCGATCTTTTTGTATTGCTTCTTGCACCGGGTAATAGTTTTCTTGAGCTCGAGCATAATATGGGTATATCCACTTGCTCTTTGTGCCCATGTGTTTCCATTTCGCTTTTTTATTGCCAGAAATATCCCTTCCACTTACGCCATGAATTTTGCCATACTTATTAAAAATTGGAAATGTAAACCTGCCAGCCATATCACCTTTTGAGTCTACTCCACAGCTAAAATTTGAAAGCGTAGCGCTTGATATGCCTTTGGAATTGTAAAACGAGTAATCTTTTTTTAGCCCGTCTAGGCAGCTATCTGAGAAAATTTTCTCTAGTGTTTTATTGTGTTGTGGAGACCTGCCGATAAGACTTGATTGAGCGTCGCTGGATATGGAGATGTTGTGAGACTTTATGAAGTTGTCTACATCTTTTTTTTCAGAGGTTTCTAAGCTTAATTTTATTAACTCATAGAGAGGGGAGAAGGTCGTGCTTTCTACATAATCAATCCAGACTCCAGAATCTTTGTAGATTTGAACTGCGGTTGGGTTGTCTCCACCTCTATAAGCAGCATTAGCCTGCCAATAAGCCCCTGAGTCGGAAAGGTTGTAGCCGAGAGATTCTAGCGCGCCTTTAATGTTTAGTGAAGAATCGTTCATATGCCTTCTGGGAGTCCAAGATTATCTTCTGTGCCACCCTCTAGTGGTTCAACAGTATCAGTTCTATCAGAGTTAGTAAAGTCTACTAAATCCCCTTTCTCTACGACAGAAAAACCGTTAATCTCTAAGTTAATTTCATTTCTTCTTTGCCTATTGTTTGGCATCAATACTCTTTCTGTTGCTCTCGAGGCGTTTTTCCCTAAGAATCTGTTCTTTAAAGGTTTTAGTTTGTGTGTGCCGAAGTCAGTCTCCCTTTCCATTTCGTCTAAAGTTTTTTCTCTAAGAAGAAACATATGTGAGCATTGTTGGGTGATCATATCAGACAGCCCAACTTGACCTGTATCGTCGTCTAGATCTGCGCTATTTCTATTACCTACTATGCCTCCTCTGTTCGCTTGGACACTAGTTATCATCGGAATAACTGGCTCTCCATGATGAAGTAGCTCTGCCTGAATAAACGTTTTATATTTTTGAATCATCGTTCCAACTTCTTGCCATTGAGAGTTAGACCCCCTGCCTTCTATTGGAGATTTTATATAATCATAACTAAAAATCATTGGGTTACCCCTACCAACTTCAGAATAATAAAATTTTTGAAGTAAATTAAGTTGTTCTTCAGTAGTGTGGTTTGCTACATTATAATAGAAAAATTTCATTTTCTCCAGCTTCGGCCACCATTTTCTAACTGATTTTTGAACTTGTTCGCTTGACATGCCTCCATACTCTATACTTCTCCATTTGCCTGTTTCAAAGTAATAAGGAGGTATTCCTGTTAGTGCAGACATTTGCCTAAACATTAGATCTCTTTTGCTCATTTCTCCATTGTCAAAATGCAGAATAGGAATGTCATTATATTGCGCTGAAACTTTAGTACAGAAATCCATACAGAATTTTGTTTTACCTACCCCACTTCTAGCAACGATGACAGTTATATCTCCCGGCCTAAGGAGAGAACCAAATAACTCGTGAAGTCTTTTATGTGGACCAACATAACCAATTTCGCCAACAGGGTTGTTGCCTAAGTCTTCTATTAGTTCTTTTATATCTTCGTATATATTTTCTGGGCCTGCGTTACCCTCTATATAAGAAATTTGGTTGTTGTGAGCCTTGTCTGCAACAGATATAATTTCTTCTATGCTACAGTTTTTGAGAGACTTCATCTGCTCAGCAGTATTTAATGCGCTATTATAATACTGCCTTCTTACTGTAAACGTTTTTAAATCCTTTGCATACTGGTCTATCAAAACTTCATTGACTTGACTATCATAAAGGTTGCTTATGAAATCGTATGCTTCCATTTTTTCATCTAGGAAACAAACGCTCTCTTCTTCTAGTTTGGCTGTTAGTGTAGTTGCATCTAGCTTTTCGCCTTTTTCTATAGAATGCTTAAGATAATAAAATATTTTTTTAAGAGAAGAAGATGTAAAGTCTTCATCACCAATAAATCTAGATAAGTCATAGTATTTATCGGGAAACTTGAGTAATCCTGCTAAAAGTTGACGCTCAAGTTTTGGTTTATGTATTAACGACATAGAACGATGTTATCACAGACTGACAGTTTTGTCAATTTAAATCGTCATCAAAATCAGAGAATCCGCCTAGTCCTGTTGGTGGGCCTAATGGCCCGTCTTCTGACTCCTCTGCTTGAATTAAATATTTTTCTAAAGCTTTTCTTAAGCCCATTTCAGTAATTTGAGTATTAAATCTCGATAAAACCATTGGTTGTCCATGTTGATCGACGCAAGCAAGAATAAAACCTCGAGAAGAATCATCTGCTCCAGTAAACTCTATTAGTTGATCTAAAAAAGTACGAGGAATATGAAAGTCTTCAAATTCTTCTGGGTTTATGTTTGACATCTAAAATAGATTTACACTAAATAAAATTAAATATTTAAATCTCTAGATAAAGAAGATAAAAAGTCACTACCATAATCACACTCTACTAGTTTTATCTGGTTTATCTCGCAAAAAAATCTTTTATTCTGATCTCTTTTAACTTGATCTAAGAATTTCATTCTATTTTTATTATGAAAAAATTTATGGAATTTTGAATGTTGTGGCCCATTGGCTTCTACTGCAAGAGATTGGGTGTGGTTGTAAAAGTCAAATCTTAACTTTGACCCAGCTAAGGGAAATTCTTCATAAACTAAATCGTTTTTCCAAATTTTTTGAAGAATTTTTTTCACCTCTGTTTGAAATTTACTTCTACTAGGTTTGTTCCATTTTATTAAATATTTAGAAGCGTTTTTAACTGTAGAGTATTTACCTGTAGAGCTTTTAAACTTCACTCTTTTTCTTTTATAATAATTTCTTTAAAATAAGAAATTAAAAAGTTTGTTAAACTGGAATTTTCTTCTAGAAATAAATTAAGTTTTGCTTCGCCTTGAATTTTATCTGGACAATTAAAACCATTGTCTTTAAGAAGAAGAATAAAATCTTCATCAAAACTAATCCAAGCTCCTTTTTGAGATATAAATTCCCAAGCTGTAAGCATGTCTATTAACTCTCTTTCAACCCAAACTGACTTGCCACCTGTACGACCATACCTTACTGGGTATTCTATAGTATAGTTAGTTTTTTCGTTTGGAGATTTTTTTACAGTAGCTTTTACGTTATGACCTAGAATAGGATTTTTTTGAGGGTCTATGGGTTGATTTGGTAATGACAGTATTAAGTCTTTTTTAAATCTAGGTTCAAACTCTAAAATAAAATTTGCAAAGTGAAGTAATGCATTGCCTCCTGTGGCAGTTGTTTGTCTGATAGGAGCTTTGCTATAAGGGTCAAGTTTTATGTCAGCGCGAACTTGAGATATAAATATTGCCATATGACCTCTTTTGGCTAAAGCAATGCTCATTTTTTGCATAAATTTAGCTCCTAACAGCGCACCTCCTGCAACTTTGTGCGCGTCGTCAAAAGATTTATTGAGGTCATCTTTCATTATTAATCCATCTATAGAGTCTAGGATAAAACAATATCTGGTATTTTCTGGGTTGTCCATTATCAGGGTGCGCATTATATCTAACACCACTTCAAATATATTACTCTCAAAAACAAAACATGCTCCTGAGTCCCACTCTTCATCGTTAGAGCAGAAGTTTATTCCAGATCTAATTTTCATTTCCTTGCTCAGCCGACCTTCTGCAGTGATGTAAAGACCTCTTGAATTGGGTTGCTTTAGGAAATTTTTCATAACCTCTAGTGATTCTGAAGACTTGCCACCTTCATTCATTCCTACAAATCTATGCAAGCCGGGACCAAAGCCTCCGTTTAGTTCGAAATCCATTTTTAAGCTTCCGCTTGAAATTTTATAGCTGATTTCTTCCTCGAAATTATAATGGTGTTCTTTGTTCTGTTTAAGAAAACCTTTGAGTACTGATTTTGTTGATTGTTCTTCTTTCAATTTTGTAGCCATTCTCTTATGTTTTTTGGTTTCTTTATTATATTATAATCTTTGCCGCTTTTTCCAATTTCTTTAACTTCTTTTTTCTTTGTTGGTTGATAATTATACTCTATATACATTCTTTTTACTTCTTGATCACCTTCTTGAGTGAAAAAGTGTGCTAGACTTCTAACCCTATAATCAAACTCTATCTTACTCCAAAACTTTTGATTAGGATATTTTTTAACCAAATTAACAAGCATGCCGGCTTCTTTTTTCATTTCCGCAGGCGTTTTTTCTTTAGGGTTTAATAAAAGTGAGTAAAGAACTTTACCGACGTTAAATGTTAGTTTTTTATTTTTTTTGTTTTTTTGGCTTGAAGTAACTTCAGGGAGGAAAGAAAATTCATCTTGGTCACTCATATGGAGATTTTAAATTTTTAGAATTATAGTAATCAGTCATTAGCATTTTAAATTTAGACCTAGCTATTTGAAGTCTGATTTGTTCTCTTCTTCTATATTTATCCTTATTGTCATAAGACGCTGCAATTTGCCTTTCTAGATGACCAAGAACAACTGTACAGGCATAAAGACGAGCTTCCTTTTCATCCTCATTTATTTCAGATAAATTTTTTAAAGCTTCTATATATAAACCTTGGTTGTTTTTTTCTATTCCTAAATCTTGTGATTCGCTCATTTTAATCTTTTAACTTAGATTCCATTTCTTGTATAGACATGCCGAATACATCAGAAGGATTAAGATTTTTTTCTTTAACTAGACGAATGCCCAAATCTAGCTCTTTTATTTTTTCTTCTTTAGCTTCTCCTTCTGGAAGCATATCAACCATGTTTTTTAATTTTTCAATTTCATATTGAACTCTTTCGTTATCGCTCATATTTGCTAGGCGAGCTTCTTCTTCAAGTTTTTGTTTGAGTTTTTCTTTGAAGTTGTCTATAAAGTTATAGACGTCTCCCATATCTTTAACAACCATAAAATCATTAATATCGAAGTCAAAGGTTTGACCTAGGGTTGCCTCTAGAGATATTACTATCTCTACTAGATCTAGAGAGTCTAAGCCTAAATCTTCTATAAAATCGGTTTTTTCGTTTATTGAGTCTGGGTCTACTTCTAGGCCACGTTCTTTGCACTGCTTAGAGATAATTTCATGAAGAAGTCTTTTTTCTTTCTTTGTCATTGACTTATATTAGCATAAGATAAAAAACTTGTCAAGCTTTTATTCTAAAAGAGTCTTGAAGCTTTGGTTTGATAAATTATGTGAGCTATGTAAGGGTATGGCCCATTTTTTTGAAAGGTAGGATTCTATTTCATCTTTTTTTGATTCATCCCCATGGATAACACACTCGCAAAATTCTCCTGCGGGGAATTGGCTAGAGTTCCTGTTTGCAAATATTCGCAAATTGAATGTGTTTGAGATGTTGTGAGAGTAAGGAATTGTGGTGCTATACTCTCCATCTACTGAGAGAGAAAGTTGTTCGAGCGTAGGGTCTAAGAAAGCGCCAAAAATGTGAAAGTCTCCAAAGTGATTTGCTGATCCAAAAGTAATATTTGATGATCCTGACCCAGCTCCGGTTAAATTGTTGCCAACAAATCTGTGTAAAAATTTGCCTGAAGTTTTTGCGTCGAATTGAAAGTGAGTTCCCGAGCCACCTTGGCCTATAGAAAATATAGAATCAGACCCGTGGTTGACACCTGTGACTTTTGCCACAATGTAAAACAAATATCTTGCAGAATCGTTGGCAACGCCTGTGTTTGAAATGTTAGATTCAAAATAATCTCCCTCTTCTATTATTGCAGTAGGATGGCCATTATGGGAAGAAATATTAGCAGAATCGTTAGAGTCGCTTTCAAAAGATAAATGGTTATTATTTCCGCTTTGATCTTTAATTTTGATAATCTTACTTGAGCTAGGGTGTAAGTCAACGTCACTTATGTTGCACCAAAAATTTAGTGGGGTCACTGAATTTTTATGTCTACCAATATTTAAATTAAACGGAGTTGGCCTAAAGCCAGAGTCAAAGTCATCTTTAATTTCAGAAACTAAATCTAAGTTATATAACTTTCTAAAAAGTTCTCTACCCGTATGACTTTGAAAGTAAGTTTCTTTATCTTCTCCACCCGAAGAGAGGATATTTTTAATTTCACTTTTAATGGTGGAGAGCTTGGATTGCATCTCAGATTTATCTCTTATGGTGTGAATTTCTTTATTTAATTCCTGCAAACTCATGACTTAATTTATTGCTATTTAATTTAAAAGACGGGGAGAGGGAGGTCCCATTCCTCCCCGTCTTAGTTTTATATGTAGTTACTACAAAATTTTAATTTTCTGGGGTTTTGCTGGTTGTTTTTTGGGTATAGTTATTAGTAATATACCATTGTTGAAATCAGCTTTGATTTTTTTTGGATCAGTATTTTCCCCTAACCTAAAAGACCTTTTAAATGAAGACCTTTTTAATTCTTTTCTGATGTATGTTGTTCTGGTATCAGAATCATGATTATGCCTTAATCCTGATATAGTTAGAACATCTTTTTCTAGGTCAACTGAAACTTCCTCTTTTGATAAGCCGGGTATTTCTGCCTCAATAGTTATTTTATCATCGTGATCAATAGCGTCAATCTTAGGATAACTATTTTTTTCAAAAAACTCTAAACCAAACTCTTGGCTGAAACTTGGGAAAGCTTTAGAGATTACGTTGTCAAACATTGCATCGAAAGGCGTGAGAAATTCATCTCTGCTGAATGATGCTACTGTGGGCGATGCCTTTCGGCTTTTAGCGATAATATTATGTGTCATTTTAACTCTATTTTGATGTTTATAAGCCCCTTTAGGGTACTTGAAAGCCTCTTTTGAGTGCTTCTAATGTTATTATAACACAAGACGTGCCAAAATCAAATTTTATTTTAGAAATCGTCTTCTAGTGATCCGTTCTGTTGGTAGTCCCTAGATCTTCTTTCAAAAAAGTTGCCCATGGCTTGAACGTCAACAACTTCGCCTAACCAAGGAAATGGGTTATTGTCGCTTGGGAATCTATATTCAAGCCCTATAGCTTCTAGCCTGCGATTTCCAATGTAATACATATAATCTATAAACATATCTGCATTTAATCCTAATATCCCTGTTGGTAAAACGTCTTTAGCATAGGAAATTTCAAGCTCTACAGCCTTTTTAATATGATCAACAAATTCTTCTTGAATTTTTTTTGTCCAAATTGAAGGATTTTGATCAATTAAAGTATTGATCAAGTAAACACCAAAAGCTATGTGGGAGCTCTCATCTCTTAGTGTATATTTAATTTGATCTGAAATTCCTTGAAGTTTATTTTGTCTACCCAATGCGAGTAACATTGCAAAACCACTGAAGAAAAAAGTGCCTTCGCAAACAACCCAATAAGTTAAAAAATTTCTTAAAATTTCTTGCTTGCCCTCTTTTGAATGAGCGTTAAAATCTTGTCTACTGATATCATTAGTGATTTCCATAAGAAAATCATCTTTAGCTTTAATGCTAGGTATATTTTCATATGCAGCAAAAACTTCGTCTATATCTAAATCTAAACTATCGCAGATATATACTACCGTAAGGTTGTGAAGACTCTCCTCAAATGCTTGACGCAATATATATTGGCGACACTCAGCATCTGTAATATAACGAAAGGCTGATAGTAGCAAATTATTGCCAACCAGAGACTCGCTGCCAGCAAAAAATCCCAGACAGCGTTTGACCAGTAGTTTTTCATCTTCCGTAATTTCATCGTTTTTCCATTGTTTTATATCTTGCTGCATAGATATTTCTGTGGGCATCCAGTTATTTGCACAGCTTTTTAAAAATAATTCCCATGCATACTTGTGTTTATGTGGGAGTATTCTATTGACCCCAGCTATATTTTTAGTTAATAATTCTCCGGTTTTGTTTTCCATTTTCTTATATGTTTATGATTGTTTAAATACAACGAATTTTACTCAAAGAGAGTTTAATATTTTTTTTAATTTGTGCGTCCATTGGTTGGGGTAAATTGTTTGTAGAAAAAAACCCATATTCATCATGCTCAAAATTTATTTTTACTTTTGGTAAGTAGTCGATAGATAGAGCATACGCCCAAAAATCGTACTTGTTGTATGTTTTATATTTTCTTATAAAGATTGGGTTACCTTCAATTTTTATGCCAGTTTCTTCTTTCATTTCTCTAATTGCCGCACTGAGAGAAGTTTCTCCATGCTCAATACAACCACCAAATAAAGACCAATGACCACCAAATGGAACCTTTTTTCCTTTATAAAACTCAATTCTTCTGCCCAATAAGATAGAGCCTTTACAAAAAAGCGCAATGGCTGCAGCTTTTTTACTGACAGCTTTCACATGTATCGCCATTAGCCATAGCCTCCAAGCTACAAGCAGAAGCTTCTGGGGATGGGCTAGAAGACTCTGTTGATTTTTCGACCTTACTAGCCGCCCTATTTCTTAAGTAGTAAGTTGTCTTTAAGCCTGACTCCCAACAAGAAGTATAAATATCATTTAAGTATTTTAAGGAAGTGTTTTTATTGTAAAGGTTAAAGCTGATTGCTTGGTCTAGCCATTTTTGCCTAACTGCATTGCATTCTATTAATTTAAACATATCCCTATCAAAAGCTGTTTTGTACTTATCTTTTACCCAAGAGGGTATTTCGCCATTGAGAAGATTAATGTCTCCATCTACGTTTTTAACCATTTTGGATAAATCATCAGACCACAACCCTAAATCTTTCATGTCGTTTACAAAATGAGGATTTGTGATATATGAATTTCCGCTTTTGTTTTCGTAAACAAAAAGAACTGAAAAGTTTGGCTCAATACTTTGCTCAACTCCATTTATATAGCCAATGGTTGCAGTTGGGGCGATTGCCATTGTATTAGAGTTTCTCATTCCATGTTCTTTTATCAGCTCTCTAACTTCCGCCCAGTCGAAGTGGGTTTTTTGAGATCGTTTTTTACCTCGATAGTCCATGAGATTGTTCCAACTATCTAGTGGGAGTATGTCTTGATCCCAAAGAGATCCAGAAAAAGACTTATATGCGCCCCTCTCTTTTGCAAGAAGAGAGCTAGATCTTATTGCGTTTAAGCTGAAATACTCAAATAGTTTATCATTAAATGATATACTTTCTTTTGAATCTATATTAATATTGAGCGTGTGGAGGACATCATGGACGCCCATCATTCCGAGACCGATTGGTCTATGGGTTAAATTTGAATTTGCGGACTCTTTGGTTGGATAGAAATTTAAATCTATAACGTTATCAAGCATTCTTATTGCTGTAGATATTGTGCTTGAAAGTAAGGTCCAATCAATATCAACTTGTGATAGTTCGCCGTCCTTCTTATATGTTTTTCTTAAGTGGTTTAGAAGGTTAATCGATCCTAGGTTGCACACTGCAGTTTCCCCAACTTCTTCTTTCTCTCCATTTTTATACTTGGAGGGTTTTGTGTGCAGTGTTATTTCTGTACATAAATTAGAGCTATTAACTGGACCCTCATGTTGGTTGGTGTATCTAATATTGCAAGAGTCTTTAAATGTATTCCATGGATGTGAAGTTTCAAATAAAACTCTGAGCATCTTTTTCCATAGGTCTTTGGCTTTAATTTTTCTAAAAGACTTTATTTCGTCTTTGTCTGCTTTGCGGCAATAATAAGCGTATTTTTTATCGAAATCTGAGCCAAAAAGACTATGGAGGTCACTGCATTCGCTTGGATCAAACATGTACCAGTCCTCTTCATTTTGAACTCTCCTCATGAATTCATCGGGTATCCAAGAAGCTGTGTTCATGTCATGACATCTAATTCTATCATCACCAGTATTTTTTCTTAGATTCAAAAAATCTTCAAAATCTAAATGCCAAGGCTCTAAGTAAGCGCACCCTGCTCCGGGCCTTTTGCCACCTTGGTTAACTGCAATTAATGTATCATTGAAAATTTTTAACCAAGGAACTAGGCCGCTTGATATACCGTTTGTTCCATTTATGTGAGAGCCAGTCGACCTGAAGTTTGTTACATCTAGCCCTAACCCTCCGGCATATTTTGACTTTCTAGCTTCCTGCCAAACTCCATCAAAAATTCCATCTATACTATCATCAAAAGTATTTAGGTAGCAAGAACTTAATTGGGAGTGGGTGGTGCCGCTATTAAATAGTGTTGGAGTCGAGGGTGTATACATGAATTGACTCATTAAATTGTAAAACTCGATAGCTTTATTGTCTTTGTCTTTTTCATTAATTGCGAGGCCCATGGCAACCCTCATCCAAAAAGATTGTGGAGCTTCAAGTATTTTACCCTCAGATCTAATCAAGTATCTATCGAAAATTGTCTGTATGCCTAAATATTTAAAGGACTTGTCTCTAGATATGCATAGAGATTCGGATAGCTTTTTTAAATCAAAAGATAGGAGATCCTTGGAGAGCCTACCAAGAGAGACTAAAGATTTGACATTTTGTATAAAACTTTTTCTGTATTGCAACTCAAAAGCATCTGAGTCAACGCCTTCCTTAAACACTTCCTTATATAGGCAGTTCAATAAAATTCTCGCTGCTGCGAATGAATAATTGGGCTCTTTTTCGATTTTTTCTCTAGCTGATAGGATGAGAGCCTTGTCGATTTCTTGGGTTGTTATTTTGTCAAACAATTGAAGTTTTGCATCTAAAACAATTTCGCTGGCGGATATATCATCTATATCCTCGCAGGCTCTAATTGCGCATGCGTTAATCTTGTCGACGTTAAACTCTTGCAAGCGTCCGTTTCTTTTTTTTACTTTAATGTCCATCGGTTTTTTTACACGAATAATAGCATATTATTGGGGAGATATCAAGAATAAAATTATAATGTTAATAACATTATGTATTACTAGGATTAAAAAATTTGCAACGGTTATAAAGATCATTAAATTGACTGCGCCTTTGGGTGTCGAAATAATCCTCAAGCTCTTTGTTTGCTCGGATTTTACTTGACTTTTCAACTTTAGAGCAATCAAAAGACAAATTTTTCATTTTACTTGATGTTTTGATATAGTTTGAAAACTCATTGAATGAATCGCAAATATTTTCGTATTCAACTATAGCCACATTCTCGTCGGGTAGTAATTTGACTTGGCTATTTATATAAAGGAGGTTATCTTCTTGAACTCTAGCAGCATGCAGAAGCGCCATTCCATTATGCTTATCAAATCTTTCCCAAGAGGATAAAGTTGACTGAACAATATCTCTTAAGCAAATTATAAAAAAAAGTTTTAAATTAAAATTTTTAGAAAATAAATCATTAAACATTTTTATGTCAAACCTTCTCAAGGGATCAAGTGGTCTGTTGTATGGAAAAGACGCTCTTTCTATGTGGTCTAGGTTTGGGTGGGATATTAAATAATTATTTATTTCACTCTCCTTGATTTTATTTGAATGAAATGAAGATTTGTTAGAAAAGTAATCTAGTAATAAATCATGGAGTCCTTTATCTTGTTTAAATGAACAAGTCTCTGCGAATAGATGATGCCCTGAACCTTCATTGCCAATTAAGAATAATATATTCATTAAATCTTATTGCCTTTGGTTAAAATTGATTCTGTAGATCTTGAGCAAAATCTATATATATGTAGCGCGTCATTTTCTAGGTAAATACTAGAGGACACTTTAGGGTAAAGTCTTTTGAGCCAATCTATGTCTTCCATGGATTGACCTGAGTCACCGCTTGAGTATATGCCTTTAAAAGATTCTGAACGAGCTAGAGAAGATTTCCAAACGCACCAGTGATATGGTGGGCGAAGGGTATCTTTATACTTGCCTGTGAGAGGGTTTATTCTTACGTCTTCATGTGGGTTACCCATCTTTGCAAAAACCTGCGCTTCTAAACCATCTAAGTAACACTGCTGGTTGAATGAGATTACATCAGTATCTGGGTTGCTGGATATAGCTTTTATTATTTTTTTAATATAATCCTCAGATATGTCGTCATCATCATCCAGAAATGTAAGATGGCTACCTCTAGCAATATTCATGAGTTCATTTCTTTTTTCAAAAATATGTAATGATTTATTATCTAGTAATGAGAGTATCTCTACTTCGTCACTTTCTCCTATTTGAGTTGATAACTTATTTAATAAAGGTAAGAATATCTCTAGCCTGCTAGGTATAGATAAAATTAAAATGCTTAACTTAATGTTATTGGGGTCTTTGGGCATTATATTCTCTGGTTATAAAATCTTGAAAGTATTCTTCTGCATCGAGTATTCTTCCGCATCCAGCATAAACTTGACCGACAAAATGTTTAGGGTCTCTAATGCCGGGAAGTGGATTTTTTTGAAAAAAAGTGTCGTGTGTGTAGGATTTAGATTTAACTATTGGGTATATGATATCTCTTAGAAAGTTTTGGTCAACTTGCCAAAAGTTTCCTTTGTGATATTTATCACATAAATCTTTCATATTTTTAAGTAGACCGTTGCGTACTCCCCACATGCCCCCAAGGATGGGGACATTGTGGAATTGGTGGTCTTTTATAATATGAAAATCTTTATCACTTTTCAACCATTCTTCTACCGATAATTTCTCTCTGAACCATAATCTGGAATCGCAGTCCCTTACAATAAGCGCGTCAATGCTTTGATCGCTTGCGGCCCAAAATCGCCAAAACATGCCTTTCCAGTCGCCTTCTTCATTCATATTAATAATTTCAACATTATTGAACTCCGAGAGGTAGGTTACTATATGTTCTGGGACGCTTTTTCCTACATAAAATCTGCATACCCAATCTGGGTAAACAGACTTAGCTAAGGAGGCATTATGTAACGCACCCATAGTATATCTAGGGTTATCACCCCATAGGCTGAAAGAGATTATTTTTTTCAAAACTTTTTTAAGCTAAAGGTTAAAAAGCCGTCGCCACCTTGTTTTTCTTTGCTGGTTAATAGTTTATTGAAATCTATAGCAGGCCAAACGTAGGAGCAATTTATATTGAATTTAGAGGATAGGGCTAGCTGTTTACTGATGGTGTTATGTTTATGTTGGGAGTGAGTTGCTATTATCAGGTTTTTAATTATCCCGGTATCTAGGTAGTCTTTTTTGAGGTCAAGGATAACTTTGTCTTCAGACCCTTGGATGTCCATGTGGAGTAGGTCTATGGAGGTTAAGCTTTCGTTCTTGAAAATTTGCTTCAAGTTAAGTTCTGGGCCAAATTTTTTAAGATTGGGTTCAATGAATAATCCTCCCCAGTGGCTGGAACAATTGTAGTCATTAAGCCTAAAGTTATTTTTACCCCATTCGTAAAGCGGTTTTTTTAATTCTACGGTTATGTTTCTGCCGTGTGGAAACTTTTGCCTAAAAAGCAAAGACCACATGCAGCAATGACTGCCTAATTCAACCATTGTTGGTGTGTTGCTTTTTATGTTTTCTATAATTTTATAAAATTCGTTTTGTTCAGAATGGGGCATACAGATACGCTTGAAGCTCTCAAATCCGGCGCAGATTTGTGGGTCTTTAAAATCAGCAAAACGAAGACCTTTGTATTCGTGTATAGTGCTTGGCTTGTTCAATTAGGGAATCCCTCGCTTTCTCTAGATAGGAAAGTTTTTTTGTCTTCTTGGTCTAGTCTTTCGTTCCTGAGGTAAAGCAGGTCATAACTTGTTTCGTTGCTTGGTACTGAGTGATGCCGATGTCTGATTATTATGTCGTTAAAATATTTGTATTTACCTGTCTTTTTTAGTACGTCAGTGAATTCTCTATCACACCATAAGGATTTGTAGGAGGGGTGGTATATGTATCCAAATCGATCATAGTATTTTTTGCCTAATATAGATAGCGTGTTAAGGTTGGATCCTTGTATACCGTCGTTAAACCATAATACTCCGTCTGTGTCAGGGAAGAATTCTTTCATACAGCTTACAATGATCGAGCCAAAGCCATCTACTTCTGGGTACATGTCATCACTGGCTAGCAGGCAGATGTCAAAATCTACATCGTCCATATCCGCATTAACAGCCTCTATTTTAGATGAATTATCTCCATGGATAACTGTGGTATTACTGAAGTCCCTAAAATAAGCTTCCATCGCTGGGTTTTGGAATGATGGGTCGTCTTTATCGCAGGATATGATAAACTTTGTGTTTTCATGGCCACACATTCTTTGGTACCTCTGGAAGACTTCCATGAACCTTTCGGTTCTATTTCTTGTTGGGAATTTAATTAGTAACTTCATTTATTCCGATGTCGTGTCCCGAACCTTTTGAGTGTGAGCCGAAAGCTCCAATGTGTTGAACATAAGTTTTTTCGCTGCAAAGTAATTTTTTGCCTTTGTTTTTTAATAGTTTAAAGAGTTCCCAGTCCCAATTGAATGGATTTTTGTTGTGGTTTAATTCCCTTAAATATTCGCAGTTGACTAACGACGCAAAACCGCCTAAAGTTTTCTTTTCATTTAAATTTTGATCATAGCTAGAAATTACTTGATGATTTTTTGTATTAAATAAAGATATTACTCCAATATCTGACTTGGAAGTTGCTTCGAGATAACAAGATCTTAAAAAATCTAACCAACCGGGAAGGTATACCCCGTCTGTTTCAGTCATGAATATATATGGGTCTTTGGTTTTATGATAGACAAAGTTAAGGGCCATAAAACTATTGATGTCGCAACCTGTGTTTTCTTTTGATTGGAATAAATGAATATCTTTGGCGCTGGAAATTTTAAAGTTATTAATTAAATTTATAGTTTTAGGATTAGAACTAAAGTCGTCGAATATCCAAAGCGTATCTTCTTTAGTAAATGGAGATGATACTAGAGATTCTAAACATTTCTCTAAATAGTCTGGCCTGTTATATGTTGTTAAAATAAAATTCATGATTTGTGAAATTAAAATTACCCGCCCAATCTTTTACTTTTATTTTTTCTTCATGATCTTGCGGAGTGATTGAGTGAACACCTCCAATTGCACCTATGTTTTGAACTCTACTCATTGTTGGGATAACTTCTTTTCTATTTTTTCTTAAGAAATTATTTAGTAGGGCGTCCCATCCTCCGTACTTATATTGTACTTGATATATTGAGCCTAGGATTAGCTCTCTATTTTCCCAAGTATTTTTCATTCCTCCTTCCTCTTCCCATCTGTCTATCCATGTGCCCCAACCTTGATTTGAAAATCGGTATTGAAATTCGTATGAGAAGTGAAGTTCTTTGCTGATGGACTCGTTTGGATTTCTGTAGTGTCCTGCACTAATCGTGTAAATAGACTTATCTTCCTTAAAGTTTTGCCTGCAAAAATTATGAAATAATAGGAAGTCTTGGGATAAGACTGTATCGTCTTCAATTAGTATTACATAATCACAATCTTTAAAAGATTTTTTAAGTGCATTATGGGTATTTAATGTGTGTCCAAGTCTTTGGTTATTTACTGTTAGCTTTACGTCGCAAAAATCTATTGACTCAAATAAAGATATTACTTCTTTATTTACCGGCTCAACATGAGGTAATAAAGTTACATTTTGTACTCCTATGCATTTACTTAGAGAGTCGATAACTGTCCTTGTATAGTCGGGCCTATCGCAAGCCGTCATTGCAATAGCGTTACTTATCGACATATTTTTCCTTTAATGAATGTTTGTTGGTTTTTAACTACGGTCTCTAGTTTGGTTGTATAGCCAGACCAGTTTCTTTTGCGGGAAAGGTGTCCCAGCTTGCACAGTCTATTAAGGCTACTGCGAATTGTATTTGGATGGCACTTGATTTCTTTAGCTAGACATTCTATATTCAATTGAAACTCTTTTCCATTGTAAGATTTTTTGCAAAGAGCATAGTATAAAGTCCCATCTTTGTCTTTTAAATTGCCTGACACAATATCTTCATGTAAGGCTTCTGGTATCATCCTGAAAAAACTCATTCCGCATATCTTATGTCAAAATAAACAAGAAGTCAACAAAAAAATGTGACAGACCCACAAAAAAATGTAGATCGATTACTTTTTATTGTGAAATTCCCTACAAAATTTTGTTACTTCAATATATACATATAATCTTAATAGAGAAAATATAACCTTTATAGATGATGTCGACTTAAAGTCTTGACAAAAGAGTAAAAATAAGTTATTATACTGGAATGTTACTTAGAAAAGAGAAAGAGAAAGAAAAAATGTTTTTAGTGTCCTGCGCTGACTGGGAATTAGCGGTTAAAGCTAAAGACGCAGAAGAAGCCTGCACTAAAGCTATAGAAAGAATGCTTGAAGAATACGGAAAGAGGGTAAAAGTTTCACCGGTTATGCTGTGTTTTGATTTCTCTTCTTATGCAGAAGATGCAGACTCTGACTCTGCTACGAAAATAGTAACAGCGTCCTCTATGCTCGCAAACGCAGGTCATTATAAATGGGCTAAAGGCATGAACTCTATATTTGGAAGTAAGTAAAAATGGAAATAAATATAAAATCAGATTTTGATAGTTTTAAACGACCTGCTAATCCGGGAGACGCAGGATATGACATTACTGCTTATTCAGAACCTCAAATAGAAGGTAAGAAATATAAACCCAACCTATACTCAGAAATAAATTATATCGAGTATGATACAGGGGTAAGTTTATCTCCAACTGAAAATCAAATTTTCACATTATTATATCCTAGATCTTCAATATCAAAATACAATCTTTCTCTGGCTAACGGAGTCGGAGTTATAGACTCGGGTTACATAAACACAATAAAAGTTAGATTTAAATACTATCCTCAACCCAACGATCTCTCTGTCATTGAAAATAAAGTTTATTTTAAAATTAATATAAATAAAATTTATAAAAAGGGAGATAAAATTGCACAGTTAATATTCACCTATCATGTTCACCCACAATTAAATAGGGTTAACGAGCTAAATAACACAACAAGGGGATTAGCTGGTTTCGGAAGCACTGGTTTATAAATGACATTTCCTAAAGTTATAGGGGTCTCGGGCGTAGCAAGGTCAGGAAAGGATACGTTTTGCGAAATAGCTCTTGCTTATTTTTCTAAATGGAATATATTAGGTGTTAGGGAGGCTTTTGCAGACCAACTTAAAAAAGACCTAGATTCATTTTTGATTAAAAAATTTAGTATCAGTTCATTTACCACTAATGATGATGAAAAAAAAATAATCCGACCAATCATGGTATCCTATGGGGAAGCTAAGAGAAATTTAACAAAAGGAATGTGCTGGATTGATAAACTTAAAAAAAATATAGAAAAAAATATTGATCAAAATATAATAACCTTTATTAGTGACGTCAGATACCCAAATGAATCTAACTGGATAAAAAAAGACTATAGTGGAGTTACCATACATATTAATCGGGAAAACAATTTTCCAGCAAACGACGAAGAGCAGCATAACGATCCATTGGTTCAAGATGTCTCTGAATTTAAAATACATTGGCCCGACTTTCAAGGCGATACAAAATTAGGAAATTCTTATGTCCTCGAAACCCTTCAAAAAATCTCAAGACCCACTTAAAAACCTCACGGACTTACAGTTAATTGAAAATATTCGTAATAAAAAAAATGCCGACCTATCTTTTAATTCAATAATCTGCAGGCATAATGGTATATATTTAGACATGGTTCACACCTACAACCAAAGAGTAGATAATGATTTTCATAAAAAAGAATTAATTGACGAGATGCACTACAACGTATACAAAGCTGTAATGAAGTACGATCACACCAAAGGAGCAAAATTTTCTACGCATTTGGGCAATGAAACAAAATGGATGTGCCTAAATAGACATAGCAAAAATAGAAAAAGAAAAACTTTTTTGCTTGACGAAGCTACTAAAAGTATGCTATCATGTTCTAACGATGGAGAGATATCTAAATCAATTAATAACGAAATGATAGAAAAAGTTTTAGAAATCGTAGGAGACCATCCAGATAAAAGAGTTAAAAAAATATTTAAAATGAGATACATTATTGGAAACAAAAACAAGGTTATGCCTTGGAAGCAAATAAGTAACGCTATGGATATTAGTGTTCAAGGTTGCATCAATATTCATAACTCAGCTTTAAACAACATTAAAACCAAATTAGCAAAGGAGACTTAAAATGTTCAATAAGTTCATCGCAGTAGGAAACCTAACTAGGGATCCAGAAACAAAATCAACTAACTCTGGGCACAGTATTTGTGAGTTCAGAATCGCTGTAAATAATCCAAGATCTAAAGAAGATGTTCTTTTTATCGACGTAGAAACTTGGGATAAACTTGCAGATATCTGCACTCAGTACCTTGCAAAAGGCAAGAGAATTATAGTTGAAGGAAGGCTTAAGAATAATAGCTGGACTACAAAAGAAGGCGAAAAAAGAAATAAAATCTTTTGCGTAGCAGATGACATTCGCTTTGTTGGCAGTAAATCTGAAGATGCGGAGGCAACCGCTCAACCAAAACCCCAAAACAAATCTACTCCAGCTGCAGAAGCAGAAGAAAATGTAGCAGCTATGGAAGATATTCCATTCTGACATGGCTGATTTTGTTTTTAAAGCTCCTTTAAATTCATTAAGCCTCGGTAACGTCTCCTTTAATATTTTAAGGGAGGCGTTTTTGCATGGATCCAATGTATCTCTTTTTAATATAGGACAGAATCCAGACCTATCTGCTTACAATAAAATTGACAATGATTTTAAAGATTGGATTATAGAGTCTCATAGCAAAAGATATTCCACTTCAAGTAAAGACACCCCAAGCCTTCAGCTTTGGCATATCAATGGAAGTGAAAACAGAATAACTTCCCCGCAAACTTTATTTACTTTTTACGAAGTTGACTCTCCTACTGAAACTGAAAAAAATATTGCAAACCTACAAGATAATATTGTATTTAGTAGTTCTTACGCAAAAAGAAACTTTGAGAATTCTGGATGCAAAAACGTACATAGTATTCCGCTAGGTTTTGATACTGATTTTTTTATTACGAATAAAAAATATTTAGAAGATAAAATCCACTTTGGTTTGATAGGTAAATTTGAAAAGAGAAAACATACAGCTAAAATTTTAAAAGCATGGGCTTCTAAATATGGCAACAACTACGATTACCAGCTAACTTGTTGCATAACTAATCCATTTTACAAACCAGAGCAAATGAATCAAGCGATTGCACGCGCTCTAGATGGGAAGTCTTACGGAAATATATCCTTTTTACCCTACTTAAAAACAAATTCAGAGATCAATGATTTAATGAATGCTATAGATATAGACCTTAGCGGTTTAAGTGGTGCAGAAGGCTGGAACCTACCATCCTTTAATTGTACGGCTTTAGGTAAATGGAGTATTGTATTAAATTCTACTTCCCACTTAGACTGGGCAAATTCATCAAATTGCATACTCGTTGATCCGGATAATAAAATACCAATCTATGATGGCGTCTTTTTCAAAGAAGGTGGAGCATTCAATCAAGGAAGTATGTATGACGTTTCTCATGAAAAAATAATTAATTCCTTAGAAATTGCAGAAAAATTAGTGGGTAGCCAAAATAAAAATGGCATAAAATTGCAGAAAAAATTTACATATAAGAAAACTTTTATTAAGTTGTTAAAAATCTTAATTCCCTGACTCCTACTGCCGTGTAATAGATTGCATGGTAAAAAAAATATTAATAATGGGTCTTCCGGGCTCCGGAAAGACAACGCTTGCTGAAATTTTAGTAAGAAAACTTAAAGCCTCTTGGTTTAATGCTGACGCTGTTCGTCAAGATATATATTCAGAGCTTGGATTCTCTGAATCTGATAGACTAAAGCATGCTAGAAGAATGGGGAAACTTTGTGAGTGGAGCTCAATGGGGGGCAACTATTCAATAGCTGACTTCATATGCCCGACTCAAGAAACTAGGGATGCATTTAACGCAGACTTTACTATATGGGTTGATCGTATATCTGAAGGAAGATATGAAGATACTAATAAAATGTTTAAAGAACCAACTGATTATAATATTAGATTAACAGATGGAACTGCAGAAGAATGGGCCGATGAAGTTTGTTCAAAATTAAATGAAACAGAAAAATGGAACAATCAAGCTCCAACTGCTTTACTTATAGGTAGATATCAGCCTTTTCATGTCGGTCATAAAACTCTCGTAGCAGAATCTATCAAGAGATCTGGTCAGTGTTGTATAGCGCTTCGTGATGTTGGAGGAATAGATGATAGTAATCCATATGACTTTGAGAAAGTTAAGTCTGAAATTTATGCTGCATGCATTGAGTTTGGAGATAAAATAAAAGTTGTAGAGCTTCCTAATATTACAGATATTTTTTACGGAAGAGGCGTTGGTTATAACATAGAGCAATTAGAATTAAGTAAAGAGCTTCAATCTGTTTCTGCTACTAAAATTAGAGCAGGAGAAATAGGCCAAGACGGAAAACCTTTAGGCAAACGCCCTGAGTAACTTTACTTTTTCTAAAAAAGGCATATAATAAGGTATGCCAATATATCTCTACGAGCACCCAAAGACTCAAGAAGTTACAGAAATCATTCAAGGTATGAATGATGATCACACCTTTATTGATAAAGAAGGTGTAGAGTGGAATAGAATATACTCCCTTCCGCAACTCGCTTGCGAGCAAATTAATATTGACCCTTGGGATAATAAATCATTTGTTCATAAAACTGGAGCAATGAAAGGGAATTATGGAGATCTTTTAGACTACAGCGCAGACCTTTCAAAACAAAGAGCGCAAGAGAATGGTGGAGTCGACCCAGTACAAAATAAACATTTTAGAAAATACGAGAAAAAAACTGGTCAAAAACATTTAAAAGATAAAAAGAAAACATTTGAAAATAAAAACTTCAAAATAGATTTTGATTAATAGTAGTCGTCTACTTTTTCGAATGTGGATGTGGTAGCAATTGGGCCTTCAGTTCTGTCACTCGCATGAAAGTTAACATTTAGAATGTAATCAGAACCACTCACATCCGACGACCGTATTGCTCGTGAGGCAGGGAACGCCGGATAATTTCCGCCAGTTGATTGAAAACTAATGCCGTTGTACTGACTGGTATGAAACGCATTAATCCCAGTCAATCCAAGTGTGAGGTCATTTCCAACCGTGAGTGGGGTGCCGAAAATAAAAGAAGAAAACTTGCTCAAATGAAACAAGGATTCTGTAAATTTTGTTGTTCCGTCACCACTGAAATGCAAACGACTGTATCTACTGTCTACAAGGGAAGATGGGCGGAATTCCGTACACTCAAATTTTGTGTTTATGCCCGACCGCAAAAAAGAACCTATACCACCAACCACACCGTTGCCATCAAACTCTAATGAGGGAGCACGAGTGTCCACACCCCTGCGGTATGGGTCATCAATGTCGATATGACCTGTGAATCCATCATGGAAAATATCACTGGTAAATCTTAGAGTACCTCCGTCGATAATATCAAAAACCCTGCTCAAGAAACTGGATGATGACAATGTCAGTTTGCAATAAGTAAATACCATGTCGTCCTTACGACTGCGGATTGCACAAAAATGATCCTGCTGAGTTCCTATGTTACACACGAAGTGTATACCTCGAAATTGTACCATATGCTCAAACCAAAGCACTGAACGGTTTGAATACTGTTGTGTGTTTGATGCATTAAAAGTGACTTTTGGCAATTGTGCGTCTTCAGGAATACGGACATGCCCTGCCGTAGGCGAAGGTAAACCCCCACTACCGCCAGTATCGTAGTCACTTTGAGTCATTGTGTTATAGATATCCAAACTGAAATGCTGAACCTCAGGAGTTCCGTTTGCATTTGTTCTGATTCCATAAGATGTATAATTGGGTTCAACACAGTCAGTCTCATGAATGACTTGAACCAGAACCCTCAGTGATGCAACATTGTCACGAATCCAACTATAACATTCGGTCATGTTTGCAAACTTGTCTTCGACCTCTGTTGGTAGTGACGGAATACGGTCAACATGAGTTTGCCCTTTTGTGTAGGCAATGCCAGTGTCTTGATTGATTTTCAATATCACCAATAGAGCCGCTTCACTAGTTGCCAATTGCAATCCCGCTTCAGTTGCCTCAAGACCTCCTGATGGATTAACTTTAAGCGCATTTCCGCTTATTTCTCCATCGCTAATCAACGCCGAACCTTCGTCATTTACAATTTCGTTAACAATTAATTGCTTTCCATCTGCAATAGTAAGATTTTCATTAAAAGCAGTACTTTTATTAAATGTTGCGCTATTATTAAATGTCGCAGAACTTTCGAATTTAGTAGTACTAGAAAATGTAGCTTCTCCACTAAATGTAGTTGGTTTTTTAAAAGTTGCTGTGTTAGAAAATGTAGCGTTTTCTTTTACTTCTAGTGCATTTGTAGTAGTTGAGCCAGTAAGTGTTAAATCGCCAGCTTCACTAAGTACGAACTTTCCATTTCCTCCGGTGATAGCCTTATCTACAGTAAGACTATCTTTAAAAGTTGCTCCACCCTTAAGATTTATTTTAAATTTTAAATTATTTCCAACTTCTCCATCTATAAAGTTATATGAACTATTTTCTACTGGAGCTTTTAATTGTAGAACACTTAAATTTTGTTTTTCTTGAACAAATCCAGCCAAATAACCAAGCCTACCTTTTGCAGACTTTACAGTAAATGGATATTGACTACTCGGACTCCAATTAAAACTTCCATCAAATCCAATCCCCACAGATCCATCACTACTAAATTTAATTCCTTGTTGTGCCCCTCCAGAATGAGTTATGCAATAATCTGACATTTTAAGATTTTGTGTAGCTACATGATTCCCTAAGTCAGCCCCGCTTGAACCAATAGCACTTACATATTCAGATATATTATATACCTGTCCATTTATTAAACTACCACTTCCTCCACTTGTTATCTGAATTTTTAAAAATTCATCACTTAAAAAAGTTTTTTCTCCACCAATTAACTGAGGATAATTTTGTGTCAAAAACCCTCCTGTAGATATACCGTTTTTAGCCTGTCCCATGTCAGACATTAAAGCTGTTGACATGTCTTTAAATTTTACATATTTGGCAACTTTTGAATTATCACTTTCTACAGTACTTAATAAAAATAAATCTTCTGCTGATGGAATTTCTTTGTTGCTTAAATCATATATATGTCTTCCAACATCATCTCTTATTGTTACCGGATTACCTTCTGGTAGCGGTTCAGACGCTGATACTGAAGCATGTCCAGTATATGTTCCATCTGTGAAAGTTATTGTTGTTCCACTTATAGATGCAATTTCTTTTTGCTCGCCATTGTGCCAGACTGATTGCCCAACCCTAAAAGATGTGTTATTTGGCTCATCAAGTGTTACTCCTGCAGCGCCAGAGGTAGTTCCATCTTGAAATGTTATAATAGATCCACTTATAGATGCAATTTGCTTTTGTACGCCATTATGCCAAACTAAATCACCAGCAGTGAAAGATGTTGCGTTTTCTAAAATGAATTTAGCAGTATAAACTTTATCACTATCTATTGTTATGGTTACGGGATTATTTGCGCTTAAAAATACGTTTTGAGCGTTAATCCAATTATAAAATATATACCCACTATCAGGCGTTGCAGTTAATGTAAGACTAGTTCCTTCTTCATAGTTTCCTGATGTTGCTCCAGATACAGAACCTCCAGCACCAGCAGAAACTTGTAAACTATATTCTATTGGTATTGGTTCAAAAACCCCATAAAAACTAACATCCGAAGTCACGGTGTGACTAAAGCTTGAGCTAGTAGCCACCTGAGTTCCAATTGAACTCGTTCCTCGCACCCACCTAACAAATTGATACCCCGCCGAGGGTGTCGCTAAAATAGGGACATTGGTATTTTGATCATAAGTGCCACCTCCCGATACAGAACCACCTTCGTTATTTGCGAGGATTACATTATAGGTTGTGGTAGGTATTTCCCTAATTACAGCATAGTGACCAACCTTCCAGTTCTGACCTGAGATAGCCCAATAGTTCCACCGCGCTACATCGCTTGCGTCACTAGGATCAAAAGTTCTTGAAAATTGGCTTGCATTGGTGTCGTTATTACGGGTAATAATACCAAAGGAATCCCTATCAAACCATCCTAAAAATTCATAACCAGCGGGAGTGTCGGAATATGAATATGTAATCGTGGAGCTACCATCGTATTCTCCAAATCCTGATAGTGTGCCCCAACTAGAACTCGATGATTGCGGACCATTTAATCCGATTCCAGTCAGAGTTTCTTTTATTTCTATATCGCTGTTGTCACCTACTCGAAAATCAGCAGAATGGTTTGGATTGGTGTCGGTATATGTAAAGGTTGCATCAGACTCAATCCATTCAATGACTCCTAATTCTACTGTACCGTCGATAGTATTTGTTTCCTCGAAAACCGCATAATAACTAACATTTGAATTCACGGCTTGAATAAAGGTTTGACTGGTAGTTATTTGAGTTCCAGTTGCATCAGTTCCTTGTACCCACCTAACAAATTGATACCCCGTCGAGGGTGTCGCTGAAATAGGGACATTGGTATTTTGATCATAAGTGCCACCTCCCGATACAGAACCACCTTCGTTATTTGCGAGGATTACATTATAGGTTACAGGAGCTGTTTCCTCAAAAACTGCATAAAAACTAACATCCGAGTCTACGGTGGTACCAGTGAGTGTAAAGCTTGAGCCAGTGTACCATTCACTTCCACTTGAATCACTTCCTCGCAACCAACTAACAAATTGATACCCCGCCGAGGGTGTCGCCATAAGAGTGGCATTTTCAGATTTATCATAAGTGCCACCTCCTGATACAGAACCACCTGTGCTACTTGCGACGTTTACATTATAGGTTGTGGGAGGTATTTCCTCAAAAACTGCATAAAAATTTGTTTGCGGATGGTCGTTTCTTCGGTCGGTTATGTTATCCTGAATAGTAACTTGGTAGGGATTTTGTAATGACTGAGTTCCATAGGCAGTCCCCTTCACCATTCCAGTATGTTGATCAATTTTTGCCCAATTTTTGAATGTATAACCTGCCGCCGGAGTCGCTGTCAGAGTCAGAACTGGCACTTGACCACTTGTTACTTCGGGAATAGCGATTCCTATATTTGGGTTGCTGAACGCCGTTAATTCTTGACCCGCAGAAATTTGTCCTATTTGAATGTCAGATGTCACTGACACTGTTCCTCCTACATTTGTCTCATTATTCGGATCAAAATCAGCCGTCGATGACGGGTTCCCTAAACCTGTATTTATCTCTAACTCCCAAACTCCTTCAATTACTGCATAGTACTCGACATTAGCAGAACCACTCGAACTGTTGTTGACAGAATAAGTCCACTGGCCCGCAGGGCCATACCCTTCAAGATACCCGCTGTTATCTATTTTATACCAGCCCTTAAAAGTATATCCTAGGTTTGCCGCAAAGCTGGTTCGTACAAAAGAAATACTCTCAGATTTACTACTTCCTGTATTATTCGAAAAATTTCCCGCTCCGCTAAGGGTACCAAAACTGGTCGAGATTGTTGAATTGGAACTTGGGGCTTGCTCTATTACCCAATATCTTCCTTCTTGGGATTCTAACCACAGATCGCCGGCTCTGCCGGAGATAAAAGGATTTTCGCCTGTATGGCCCTTCCTGCGACGAATAACTCCTAATTTTACATTTACTGCCATAACTAAATAAAATTACACAAAAATTCTTTCTTCTGTTCCAGAAATAATCCAAGCAGATCCGTCCCTTAAAAATCTTTCTTCATCGTACATATATATACCATTAAATCCATCATCATCTGGCGCAGAGTCAACCTCAAATTGTATAGTTGACATCATATTATCTCCAATTCCTACATTAAAAGATTGGCCTGCAAGCTTTGCTCCTTTGTATATTATTCCCAACACAAGACCATTTCTTCCATCACAGTTAAATGCTCTTTCATAACCCCATATATCATCATTGTTATAAGGATTTGTAATATTCATTTTAGGATAATAAAAACGAATACCAACATTATATGTTTTATCGTCTGTCAGTATTGTTTTAAGAGCGCCTACTTCTAACTCTCTAACCAAAACATCCATATTTAAATTAGACACAATTGGAAATCTAATCTTTCTATCACCAACATAGTTGCTACCAAAACGTCTAATAGATTTTCTATTCATATTTAATGAAACATCTATGGATTGTATTGCAGTTTTCTCGAAAGAAACTAGAGAGTTTCCTCCAACCCCTCTTTCAAAATCTTCGTTTAATGATTCATATATGTCGATTTTTATATCTCCTCTTGCAAAAGTTGGAATACTGACTCCATTGCTAAATGGCCTCACTATTTTTGGATTTAATGAAGCTCCAGAAAATCTTCCATAAGAAGCATGATCTGGATCTTCAGTTCTTGGTTTTCCTAAATAAGAATTTACCGATGGAAGCTCTGCCCCAGTATCAATATTAAATGTTTGAAAACTCATGTTTGATCCAAGCAAACCAAGCTCAACAGTAGGAAAAGAATCCACTCCTAATCTTAAATTATAAGAATTTAAATAACAATTTCCGAATGCTATAATATCATCTCCATGATAATTTTCTTTAAAATATGCATCTTCGCCCTCATTGACACCGACAACAACAAAATCTAATGAATCATCAATTTTATTAATGTTGTTTTGTATAATGTCGCTAAACATTCCATACCAACTATTTGGTCCATTTATATAAAATCCTAAATTTTTTTCATTATTCCCATCGCTTAGTAAATAAGATACCGATAAATTTACATCTGGTGCTTGCAATACTTGATTTGCAGCCAATCCAAACTTCCCAACTTGTCCAGATTTAAACCTATTTGCATCGAAATTAAAACCAATAGATTGTATTCTGTCTAAGTTTTTAAAATCTCCAATAGAATCAGTGAATCCATGGCCTTTTCCAATTGCTACAGCCAAACTTGGGTAATGGAGTCTATTCCTCATTTTTATTCTTTTCTTATAAATAAATACACCACAGCCCGAAGACTGTGGTGTATTTTTTAAAAATTTATTTTAATTTAAAGGTCTTGAAAGACGCCGCCAGAATTAAAGTAACGAGGATTTCGTTTAGTTCCAGTTCCGAAAATAAACAGTCCATTACTTTTATCATTTGGTCCACCAAGCTGAGCGTTAAAAGTCAAATCAACAGTCTTGTTGTCTCCAATTGAAGAGCTGTAGTTTTCACTTTCTAGTCTAGCTCCTGCTATAATATAAACCAATTTCTTCGCTGCCGTCGGTTTTGTGCATCGAGGGTCTTTTGGCTCATTAAGCGCAATAGCTAAGTTGCAAGTAGGATTAGTGTAAAGTCTTTCGATTAAGTTAGCTTCCTCGAGTTCAGAAAGAATTGCGTTAACCGAAACCGACATGGTTACTGGAAAGTCAATTGATCTTCCAAATCCAAACTGGTTACCAAGTCTTTGAATTACGCTTCTTCCAATTGGGCAACTAAGCGAAAAGCTTTGAATATGAGATGCTCCTTCTCCATGTATATCAGCGAGAAGAGAGCTTTCTGTTGCCTCGCCAAGGTACAATTCAATATCTCCGGGGCGAAGTGCAGAAATTTCTCCAGTTTCATTATCTTCTACAGCTGCGGGAAGCTCAAAATACTCATCACAAATCATTAATCCATCGTTACCTGCAGTTTTTCCTTCTGTGTCAACAGCTGGAATTCTGATTCCTTCTGAGCTTGCACTACCAATGCTGTCACTCTTAATGTTAAAACCTTCAACTGTAAGACTTGCTGTTGGTAAACTTCCTACTGCTGCTTCGATAGAATAATCGGTTATGTAACCATTTCCTACAGAAATAACACTTTTATCTTCGTCAGCAGCAACAGTTCCTACAGCATCATCTCCCTCTGGAACCGTAAGCACAAAATAGTTATTTCCATCTTTGGAATCTTCGCTTGAATGCCATTGAAAAGCCGAAGTTGCTGTAGATAAAGCTGTAGTTATATCAGCGGAACCAAGTGTAGTCGAAGGAAGGGTGGAAGCGTCGTTAGTATTGAAGCCTAGCAGTCTTTCATTTTCTCCATTTGTTAACAAGTAACTAAAGTCTAATCCAACCGTTGGAGCTTCAAGAACAAGACTGTCAATTCTTCCAAGTTGACCAAATTGATTAACGTCTGTACGATTAATTGTAAAATTATAATTTGCAGTTTGAACACGACTAAGTTGTGCTACTACTGTTTCTGCGTCTGTACCAGCGGCAACAGTTGCGATAGAAAAGATTTGCAACTCTTCTTCTACGTCTTCTAGCCCGGCTGTGCTATCATCAATTTCAAATTGTTTAAGAAATCTTACGATTTCACCAGCGGTGGTTGCGTATCCATTTCCGGGGTTACTAACAGTCACTTCAGTAATATAACCAACTTCTTCCGTTACTTCTTCCCAGTTTGCAGAAGTTCCGGGCAAGTTTGCAGATGCTACTCCAGCGCCAATAAATACTGGTGACAAAGTTCCTGCACCACCGGCGCCAAGATTAATTCTTTTCCAAATTTTACCATCATATTTAACAATTGGAATGTCACCTACATCTTTTCCGTAATCAAATTGACCATCTACATTTGCTGGGTATTCCCATAATGCAGCTGTATTTAAGTCATCTGCTCCACCGCCACCGTTAACTGCTGGTGACCAGTCGGCCGCTGTAGTAGGATCACTTCCAACAGCTGCGCCAGCAGCATTAGTAACAATATATAGAGCAAGAGCCCCACCAGTTTCAAAAGTAACTATTTCTCCAATTCCATATGCTTTTGTTGCATCATAAAGGTCAGCTCCTCCGTAGCAATCTTGATCTACTTTACTGACCTCTACAACTCCACCTTGTCCGGCGGCAGATACAGTTGTTACACTTTGATCTCCAACCTTCCATACAGGATAAAAGCTTTCGGAGGTTTGCGCCCGAACTGTACCCTTAGTAGCAGGGATCGTTAATGTTTCTATTCCATCAGTAGAAGCCGGAGTGGCCTTACTTGACAAACCCGTATTTCCCGGGCTCTTAAAGTGGAAAGATGTCGAATTTGGGCTTACAAACAAAGCCTCACTTTGATAAATTACTCTATTGCGTGCCATTTTATTTTCTTGATTAGGTTATAAAAGGTTGGATTGTTTGAATTTACAAGAAATATATCTTTATGGGAAAGTTTTTTTTCTTTTTTTTTAAATTTTTTATAATCTTCTAGGCTCTAGGATATCTAAATTTTGAAACTTCAATATCTATAAAACCTATAAACAGGCTTGGGCTTATCTTCGTTTCTACCTTATCACTAAGTTTTGAAACTACTACATTTGATATCACGTAGGGGCTTTTAATTTCTTCGAAAGGCAAGTCACAGTATTTATATATATTATTCGTGGCCACGCCACTAATTACACTTTTTACATCTCCAAACTCGTCCACAGGGTGGTCATCATACGATACTTGATAAAAAATTTCTTCTTTTGAATCATTAAACACAGATAACGCGCCATCTAATTGATATAAATTTTCAGCAAAAACTACACATCTGAACGTTGTGATTGTATTATTAAGACCACCAAAAGCCATCGGTTCATTTCTGCTTCCTTGGTTAGCAATAAATATTGCAGGTACTACTTGAGTGTAAGGTTCAATTGGTGTTACAACTTCAAAAAACCTACTATTTGTATCGTACTTATCTTCCACAACGAGAGACTCTTCAGATTCATCTGTGGCATATATATTAAAATCTTTAACTGCAACACCTGATATTGAAATATTTTTGGTCGATGTTATATCTTTGTTAAATATAACCCTACCATTTAAATAGTCTATAGACATCTTGGGATCTATCCCCGCTCCATCGTCGGTTGTATTTCTATTCCAAGTCACTCCATCTACAGTAACTTCACTAACTATTGTGGCGCCCACTATGTCTGAATCAAAAACCCATTGTTTATACGGACTAGAATAAGCAATATACGCAGGATCTAGCCTTGCATCATTTAAATATTGTAACTGCATAGTTCCACTTGTGGGCAAATTTCTATAAGCCTCTCCCCTTTTAAGAAGAAAATGATCAAACCACAAAGTAAAACTATTTGTAAGAGTATGCTGAAATAGAGGTTTCATAAGACTAAATTTCCTATTTTATTTCTAGCTTTTTCTATAATCGCTGACATATATTGGACAGGTTTATAGTTTGCTGTTCTAAGATTATTTTCAGATTGAACGGCTGTACCAGACCTACTATCTTCAATCGTTTTTTTACTATATGCATATTGCCCTAACCCAGACATTCCTGTTTCTATTCCTTTAGCCCAACTTCTTCCTGAGGCCCAAGGCATTGGAGTGTTCGTATATACTTCTTCGATATCAGGCAAGAAAAACTCAAAATATGTCATTCCTGCTATTGGTGGAGCTAGCCTCACGTATGATCTATTTATTAGCCTTCTAATTGTATCTACAGGTTTTGTTCCTGACTCAAACCCTATAAAGCTAAAAAGATTTCCCTTCCCTCCAAGCGTGCCGCTTATATTAGTAGACCTAGGTCCACCTTCTATTTCTCTCGTAACAGGATGAGAGTTAAAATCACTGAGCATTTCTCTTTTTATTCTTTCAAAAGATACCCGAATTGTCCTTAAAGCAGAAGGGCCAATAGCTACGGCAACCTGTTTATTTGTAAGTTGATTAATATTTTTTATAGAATTTGATTTAGCCATGATTAATCTGCCGGCTGGAGATAAAAACTGTAAATATGAGGGGAAAAAACTCCATGAGGCCTTTCTTGTCCGGTCATTATAAAAGTCTTGCCGTCAAAAGTTACTCGTTTTGCATCTTTTAAATACTCGTAAGCGTCTTGTTTTACTTTTATTCTTACAGAGCCTACAGGAAGTTCGACTTTGATTTGTGCATTTGCTTCATCTACGTTTTCTTCGTCTTGATATTTTCCATATAAAATAGTTGCTTTAAACTCTTGCATAACAGGAACATTATCTATACTCTCTTGTTTTCCCCTTACATTGTTATATAACATATTATAATTTTCATTTTTTGTAGATATCAAAACCCTTTGAGCTTCTTTATAGACAAAAATGCTTCTAGAGAAAGTATCGTGGACAGTTTCAATCGCTGTCTTCATTGCCGCCTTCGCAGCTTCTGATATTAAACTTGCCATAAATTATTTTACACTTAAATTGAATTTTTTCTCACTGTCTTTATTATTACTTAGGAATAAAAATGCAAGCAAACGATTTTTTAGCAGGCATCTGCAGTAAGAACACCACCACTCTCTTTAAAGGCTTTCTACATTTAGTAGAAGATCTTAAAAGCGAACATGACTCTAATTTTAAAAAACTTAAAGACGCTTTACCTGACGAGTATCACAGTTTATTAAACCAAGCAGATTATTTTGATGACTCTAAAATGCAACATCTTAGAAAGAGAATTTTAGATGTGGGCAACGAAAGTATAAGGAATATTTTATACGAAGTTGAAAATTTTACTATAACTTTTGATTTTGGTAATTAGTATATTATAAGGAAAAAGGAAAAATGGCAGACTCAAATACAAAAAAAGAACAAAAAACAATCTATAGCTTCTTGGTTGATAAAGAAGAAGAGGTTGAACAAACTGAAACTAAAAAAGTTAAAAACGAGGAAACTGGAAAAACTGAAGAAGTTAAAGAGACTCGTACTGTTAAAGAAAGCATACCTTATAGGGTTATCATTCGTCAGCCCGGTCGCCGTGAGATGGAAGAAGCTGATATGGAATATAGCATAGAAATGAGTAAATGCATAAAAAACGGCATTCTCACAAAGGCTATGTTAGCTAAACAATACAGTGACACAGGAGGCTTAATGACAGAAGAAGATGCTAAGTTTTTAGATAGAAAATATGGCACCCTTGCAGACCTTCAAAATAAATTTACCAAACTTAGCGCAAAGCAAAAAAGAACAGACTCAGACGAAAAAAAGATTAAAGAAATTACAGAAGAGCTTGCAGCTACAAGAAAAGTTATTATTGATCTCGAAACAAATTATTCTTCTTTATTCAATCATACTGCAGATTCAAAAGCTCAAAATAAAGCTATTATGTGGTATCTGGTTAATCTTACTTCAATCAAGAAAGATGAAGAAGAAGACGAAATGTTAGAACCTCTATTCAAGGGAGATTCTTTTGAGGAAAAAAAAGACTATTATTATGATCTTGAAGAGACTGGAGAAGACGAAATTTTTAATATAGTTAACAACAAACTTACTACTCTTTTGAGTTTCTGGTATTTTAGTACATCAGCAACCAAAGATGACTTTGAGCGTTTAGAAAAAGACATCGAAGAAGGTAACGTTTAAACTTTAAAATCATGTGGCTGAGACCTCTGAGCCAGAGAGCTTCTTTAGAAAAATTTTTAGAGATATATCTAGAGGTTTTTCCAAAGATAAGTTAAGTAATAATTTTATCTATATAAAACATCTTTCTCAAGACGACCAAGTTGAGCTTGATGATATTGAGGAAGATTATTTCAAAGCTGCAAAGAGCAGGGGACTTCCAACCGAACAAGAAATGCTCGATCTTTTAAAAGAGCAAGGCGTATGGGGAGATAAAGAAGAAGATGAAATAGCTGCAGATAAACTATTCATACAAACTCTTACAGATTCTAAAAAAACTCTTGTTCTCAAAAGCCAAATAGATCAAAAAAATAAAGAGATTGAAGAAGCGTCAAAAGAACTTGAGAAAAAAATTCATGATAGATATCAAGTCTTGGGCAATACTGCTGAAAAATATGCAAAAGAAAAATCTAACGATCACTATATAATTCGTTCTTTTTTTAACGATAAGAAATTAGATAAACCAATTTTTACTGAAAAAGATTTTTGGGCTTTAGATGATCGTCACCTACAAAAAGCAGTATTAAAATACAACTCATTTTTTACATCTTTTTCAGAAAATAATATTAGGCATCTCTGTCTTCAGGATTTTTATTATTCTTATTTTCCTTTTTCCGAGTCGCCAGTAGATTTTTTTGGACAAGCCATTGTAGATTTAACTTATAATCAATTAAGACTTATAGTATATACTAAAATTTTTAAAAATATTTTTGAAAGAAATGACGCTATTCCTCATCAAATAAGAAAAGATCCAGACGCCCTTTTAGATTTTGGTAGTATTTCAGAAGAAACTAAAGAAAAAATTAAAGAAAAAATGGATGTCGACGGTGCTACTAGTTTTGTTGGAGCCACTAAAGAAGACCTTGATTATCTTAATCTTAGAGAGAAAAAAGAAGGCGATAGCGTAAGGACTGTATCTCTCACAGAAGAAGCCAAGAAAAAAGGTGGAAGTTTAAATATGGAAGACCTAATGAGAATGCAAGGAATGGATGTAGGAGATTAATTTAGTAAAGAGGTTTTTTTCTGTGTAATCCAGTACTGGAAAAAGGAATTAAAATGGCACGCCCAGTAAGGATACCCGCACAACAAGAAGGATTTGAAAAGTCTGTTATGGACGCCGTTAATCGGCTGAACAGAAGCGGACAGCTCAAGCTTAATGTAAACTCTAGATCCTTTACCCAACCTTTAGGCAAGATAACTGCCAGTGCGGACGAGTTTACAAAATCTCTTGAAGCTTCTAATGCCCGTGTCATAGCTTTCGGAGCTTCCGTAGGAATTATTAATGCAGTCAGCAATGCTTTTAAGAGCTTAGTAGTTCAGACAATTCAAGTTCAAAAGCAAATGGCTGAAATTAATGTTGTCATGCAAACCGGGACTGCAGGTTTACAACAAATGCAGACAGGTCTATTTAAAATAGCTAAAGAAACTGCCCAATCTTTTAGCGTCGTAACTGAAGCCGCTCTTGAGTTTTCTAGACAAGGTTTATCTATGGAAAAAACTCTTCTTGCTACAAAGCAAGCTATGATTCTTACTAGGATTACAGCTTTAGATGCAGCAGATGCTGTTAAAGGTCTTACAGCTGCCGTCAATGGATTTGTTGATGCTGGCATTAATCATACTCAAGTTGTAAACAAAATGTCTGCCGTTGATGTTAGCTTTGCTGTCAGTACGGAAGATTTAATTCACGGTCTCGAACGAGCTGGAGCTGTTGCTCAGGATGCCAAAGTAAGCTTTGATGAGCTTATGGGAGCTATTACTGCTGCGCAACAAATAACCGCTCGAGGTGGTAATGTAATAGGTAACTCATTTAAAACTATTTTTACTCGTATACAAAGAAGCTCCACAATAAATCGTTTAGAAGAACTTGGTATTGCCGTTAAAGATCTTGAGGGTCGAACACTCCCCGCAATGAAGATATTAAAGGAGCTTGCTTTAACATATGACGGTTTAGCGGACTCAACAAAAGCTGCTGTAGCAGAACAGGTAGGTGGAGTTTTTCAAATTAACATTTTAAAAGCAGCTCTTAAAGATCTTGGCAGAGAAAATAGCGTGTTTGCTAGAGCTACAGAAATATCTAATAGAGCTACAGACGAAGCCACAAAGAAAAATGAAGCTTTAAATAAAACACTCTCAGCGCTAGCCGATCAAACAGGCACATCAATTCAGCAACTTTCAGAAGCTATTGGAAAACTCTCAATGGGAGGGGGAATTGAAAAAGTTTTAAAAACTATTAATACTCTGGCAGAAGGAATGTTTAAAGGCATAGAGTCCGAAGGTATTGGTGGAGATCTTGCCCGAGGATTACTTAAGGGTATGGGCAACATACTTTCTGGGCCGGGATTAATACTTATAGGCGGCATGTTTGTCAAACTGTTTGGAGAGGTATCAAAGTTTGCCACCAAAAGTATGGCTAATATTATTGGTATTACTACGCAAAAACAAAAACAAAAAGCCGTAGAAGAAGCAATCCTTAAAGTTATGATGGAAAATGAAAGTGTCGAAGCTTCATTGCTTGCTATGGGTAAAAATAGAGTTCTTCAAGAAGAGCACGTACTAAAATTAATAAAACAACAAGCCGCAGCTGCCCGAGAGAGAGCTGCTATAGCTACCGCAGTTGCTCCGGGATTAGTCAGATCTGGAGTTAAGGGACCCAACCTTACACTTAAAGGTGGTGCTGCTGGAGGAATTATTCCAGCTTCTCAAAAAAATGCAGAGAGAAAAGGAGCAATATCAGCTGGATACTCTCCCGGAAAAATTTCTTCTACAAAAATAAAAGGAGTTGGAGATGTCGTATATAATAAAGCTGAATCTATAAAACAATTTCCGGGCATGCAGCAAAAAGCTATAATGCCTCCAGAGTCTAGCAGGGCTGGCTCTAAATATGCAAAAGCATTTAAAAAAGCTCATGGATTTGATCCTTATGCACCATCAGGTTTTATTCCTAATTATGGAATTATTGGTGCTCGTGGATCCGCTTCATTAAATTTGTCTAAAACAAATATGGTAACTCATGGAACCGGCGGAGGTCAGAATACCCGAGCTATGGATAAAAAGTATGGAGAAAGTGGAGAAAAGTTATTTGCAACAGAAACTGCTAGATTTGTAAACAGAAACACCCCAGAAGAAAAAAGAAGTTTACTAGGCAGGATAATGACTCGTTTATTAGATAAAGGAATTGTCACTTTTACTCGCCCGGGATATTTTCAAAAAGAATCTTTCAAAACAAATAGAAGAAGCTCTGAAAAAGATTTCGATCAATTTGAAAGACATATGGTAAAGCAATTGTCTAGCGAAGGATATAAAAGCACAGGCAGAGTCATAGATCCTAAAAGAAGATTAGTTGAAGCTGGAAACAACCAATATCCTCAAGACGCTTTTGCCAAGGGAAAAGTTCCTCGAGAATTTAAAATTAATAGAATTGATGAGAAGGACATCTTAAGTAAGTCGATAAGAAGAACAACCGATCTTGACCCTCAAGATATTCTTAATGGAAAATATGCCAGAGGAGATATTACAAAAGGTAATGAATTTGTACAAGTCTTAAGAAATAACTTTGGTCCAAGCTCTGGTAATCATGATGAAATTTTAATGGGCTTAGTAAGCAAGTTTGAAAAGTCGAATTTAGATTCAGCTTTAAATTTATTGCGTCAAAAAAATATCAATGTCCCTGCTGGAGAAGAAGCTTATACTGCTGCAATTCACGGTTTGCACAAAGGCTTTATTCCCAACTATGGTATGAGAAGAAACTTGCCTTCAGCGCATCATTTTGAAAAAGCTAAGAAATCTATAGGTATATATAAAAGGCTTCCTGACACAAGAAAAAGATTAAAAGATTATGACGGAACCCTCGCTCAAGAAATTAGTGATGCTTGGGGGCTTAAAGACCCGCTTTATACCACAATTGTAAAAACTTTTGGCAAAGTCAAAGGCAGAGGTACAACAAAAACTGTCAATGAAGATGTTCTTGACATAATGACAAACCCTGAAAAATATAAAGCGTTCCCAATGCCTAACGGACAAAAAGTAAACCTTTTTGAAAAGCACAGTCAACCTGCTCCATCATGGAGCGCCAGAGATGGCAAAGAAGCACTAAAATTTTTCTCAACAAAAGGTAAGTTTGGCAGCCTAGATAAAGTAAAAATGGGGCAAAAGAGTAAGATTGATGGCATGAATTGGGAGGGCGCAGTAAAGTCTATTTTTAAGAATAAAATAAAATCTGGTGAAGTTACTGACTTTAATACTATTAGAAATAATTTTCCTTTAGATTTTAAAGGTAAAAAAGGTTTTTTTGATGCAACCCTAGGCACTCATAAACTTAAAGTAATGCTTCATAAAATTGCTAGAACATTGGCCCACCAAAATCCTTCCAAACTTAAGGATATGTTATTAAAGGGTAAAGATTTTGATGGGGTAAGGGCTCTAGGAGGATTAGCAGAAATCTCCAAAAGTTCTTCTGGCATAAGAGATCTTTCTCGAATGATAGGAAGTCGTTCTTTGTTCCCTGAAGGTAAATTTGTAAAAGGTACGGGCTCTAAAATTGAAGATTTTTCTCAAGATATGCAGAAATGGTATGACAGTCTATCTGCCTCTGAGAAGACGAAAGTCCGATCAGCACAAATGAGCGGCTCTTGGAAAGTTCAATCTCCCGAAGAATATCAATTGAGTTCAGGCGGGTTTGTGCCAAACTTTTTGAGAATGATAAATCCATCAAAAGACAGAAGGCTTTTACTTAGAATGTGGCAAGACAAGCTCAAAAAAGCTAAAAGTATTTACCAATCAGGCAGGCCTAGAATAGAGACCGATCCTCAAGTTTCCAAACTGAACGGTGAAGCAAATGAAATATGGGATCAAATACAATTATTGAAAAAAGGCAAGCCATATTCTATTCCTAATTTTGCAAACATATCAAAAATTAGAGAGCTGGCCAAGAGAGGCAAGGGCGGAGAAAAAGCTAACGCACAAAGAATGTTGGAAAAGTTCTCTATAAGATCTAAAGGTATGTTTGATGATATGATCATTGATGATTTCTTGAGAGATCCAAATATGACATATAAAGGCCCTTGGGGAGATACAGTAACAGATTATTTATTAAGAAAAGGTTACGATAAAAATCAAATATTAAAAGCTGCAAAAAGTCCTAGCTCATACACCCGTGCTGCAGGAGGACATGTTCCCAACTTCTCAAACCCGCTTTCCCAAGCAATATCTAGAGAAAAAGCTGCGGGCGTGCCTGAAAACATGATAAGAATTTCTCGGTCTGACAGGCTGAAGGGTCCTCAAAACCCTAGTGGACTTGCAGTAATAAATACTAGAGATGAACCGATGGGGGTAAATCAAGGTATTAATAGATCTATTTCAATGGGGATTGATCCTAAAAAACATGGGGCAGCGAAAGGATTTACTCCTAATTTTGTTTCCGCCCAAGAATATGATGATATATTGTCAGGGCAGGCGGCTAATGTAAAAGTAATTTCGCCATCGCCTGCGACCCCCGAACTGTCAAATATATTAGATAAAATAGGATTGAAAGGAGATCAATTGGTTTCGGTTCTTGATAATTTAGAAAAACCTTTTAATGACTTTCGATCTAGTTTAAATACAGGCGGTACTGCAGCTAATCAACATGCCAGAAAACTTACCTCAATGATTGCAGGCCTTGGGTTGGAAGAATCTCAGACTAAAAAACTTATGAAAGAATTTTCCAATCTTGGCACTACCGCCAACAATGGAACGAGCAAGCTAAAAACTTTTATAAATAGTATTGGTACTAAATTTAGGCAAAATCCAGAAGGTCAAGGAATTTCTAAAGTAATGCAACACCCAGCTGTTCAAGCGACGGTAGGTTCAGGCGGAATGTTTTCTATGTTTAATCAAGGCCTTCAAGGAAACGTAACTCCATCAACCTCTAGAGCCGGTCGGGCGGGGCAATCCATAGGTTTAATACATGGAAAAGTCTCAAACCCGGGGATGCAAATGGGAATGATGATGGCCCCTATGATGACCGAAATGATGGCTGAGACTATTAGGGGTGGTAAGCCAAAGTATGAAAGAAGTCAAGCATCTAGAGCTGCGACAGGCGCTATATCTGGGCTTGGAGATGTTGCTATGTATACAGCAATGGGAAGTATGTTCGGGCCTTTGGGTACAGCCATAGGAGCTACAGTTGGTGCTACCATTGCACTTACGAAAGTTTTTAAAGAAGCCTCGCTATCATTAGAAGACATTCAGCAAAGAAACGCCAGTTACGCTGCAGAAATGCAGAAAGTTACTGGATCTATACAAGGTTATGAAAAATCAGTTGCTGCCGTTAATCAAGCCAGAAAGTCCGGAAACTTTAATGCCGCAATAAGAGCTTCTCAAAATGAAATGCGAGCCCGCTCAGACTTAAGATTGTCAATGGGTTCAGATTTTTCCAGAAAATACACAAGAGAAACCGACCAAAATAAAAAAGCAGAGTTGGCTCTAAAAGCTTTTGACGCTCAATCTGCAGTCTCTGCTTTAGCTGCATCGGAAGAACTTATTAAAGGAGTCTCAGAAATAGATTTAACTGGACTTTCGACGGCCAGTATTAGGCGGTCAGCAGGTAGCGACAGTGAAGATTTTAGAAAGTATCAATCTGCAGAAAATTCAATAATGCGAGCAGGCCAAAACCTCCAGTCGCTTGAATCTATTTTAGATAAACAAGGTCAAGACCTATTAAAAGCATTTTTTAGCGATTCAAGATTTAACCAGCTTGCAACTGGAACAGACACAGGCCCTATGTTCAGTAATAAAGTAGCTGAAGATATGGCAGAAGAGCTCAAAGAATTAATGCTTAGGTTGCAAGGAAATATCGATGATGATATTGGGGGTGAAAACTTAGCTCTTATTCAAAAACAATTAAAAGCATTTGCTGACACTATAGGAAATTTAGATGAATCCGATGAAATTCAAGCTACTTTTGGCAACTTAAAGAAGGGTATTGACCTACGTGCAAGAGAAGAGATTGATCTTCGGAGTAAGCATACAAGAAATTTAATGCAGGAATTTAACCGTTTTGAAAAACAACTCTCTATAGTTTTTGCAGATATAACTCATCAGTTTAAATCTTTAAATATTATTGATGGTGCAATTTCAGCTGGACAAAAACAAAGCGCAGCAATGACGATGCGCTCTATTGAGTCCACCGGAATAATTGGACAAGAAGACCAAGCTATACTACGCGGAAATTTAGAATCAAATCAGATTGATTTAAAAAAATCGCAAGAAATTGGTCGCACTCGCAGAGAAGCTCAATTAAAATTTTCCAAAGGCCTAGAGGGAAAGAATTTTTCTGAAACTCTAACTGGTTCTCTAGCTGACCCAAATAAAACAGGCAAAACTCTGCTCCCAAAAATAATGGGAGAATTTCTTAAGGACGCTAGCAACTCTATTGAAGATAGAGAGAAATTAATTCAAGGAGAAATTACAGACGGCTTTAAAAATTTTGTTGCAAAAAGAACTGTAGATTTAGACTTTACAGCATTAGAAAGTGAAATTGAAGACGAAACTTTTGGTAAAATAAATGAGCAAATAAACAAATCTGCGAGATCTCTAAAAAATTATAATAATAAATCTATGTTTATAGATGGCCCAAATAATTCGCTATCAAATACAAGATTTACTGATAGTAACCAAACTTTATTTCAAAATAAGACCAAAAGAAATACTGCGGAGTTCGAAGCAGTAAATTATTTTACTGCTGGTATTGAAGATCTTGTGGAAAAATCTTTAAAAGGAGATTTTAAAAATGCTAATCAAGTCAATCAAGTATTTGATGATTTTATTAAAAGAGGGATTACAGAAAAGGTTTCTTCTTCAAATTTATCCACCGACAAAAAAGAAATTCAATTTGGAGATATATTAAACGAAGAGGTTAATAACCAGATAGAATCCATCAGGGACAATGCTTTAGATAAAGTTAGAAAAATATCTCAATTAGAACAGATAAAGTCAATGCTTGATCCGTCAAGCGATGGATTCCCTAAAGATGTAAAAGGTATCTCAAATGCTTTAAAAACGACAGATGTAGGAAAGGAGCTTTTTAAAAGTTTCGAAGATTTGAAAAGAGTAGAATCTCTTTTGAAGCAAAGAATGTCCGCAGAAGAAGCTTTGCTAAAACAACAGACTGAATTTGCTATTGCCCAAGGCAGAATAATGGACGCAAGCCAAGCTCAAATTAGAGAAGCGCAAAGAAGTCTTTCAAGAGTAGAATTAAATGACCAAGGACAATTTGTTAATAAAGGAATAGAAGCTGAAAAAAGAGCCCTGAAGGCCGCTAACGCTAGAGAGCTTGAAATGGCAGAAGCTCAAGCAAATTTTAATAATATAGGACTAACATCTGGAAGCAAAGAGTTTCTTACTACCCGAGCAGTAGAAGATAAACGAAAACTTCAAGAGCCAGAATTAATTGCAAAAGAGACAAAAATAGCATCTGAAAAAATTAATCAATTATTTACTCCAGAAAAATATGCGACACTCCTTCCTCCTGCTTTAGAGCTTAGAGAAGTGGCAAAAGAAAGATTGGCTGATTTAAATCGCCAGAAGAAAGAGAATGAAAAAAATATTGAAATATTCAAGGAATCTTTTAAAACAGTCATGGGTGTCGCTGAAGACGCGAAGATTGAGGATGTTAAGAATAAATTCACTCAAGACGGTCTAAGCAAAGACAAACGGCCATCACAAGCCCAAACTGACGCATATAATAATTTAATTAACGCCGAATCAACAGAAAAATTCTTAGCTGAACAAACAAAAAAAGTATCTGAAAAAGCTATTAGAGAACAAGCAGGAGGCCCATCTAGTAAATTATTCCTAGGTGCAATGAACTCCTATCAACAGGACATCAATGCTTATAACGACTCATTTGACGGTATTTCTGAGGCTTTCAAAAATGCTCCACGCGACAATGAAAAAGACTTGAGTGCAGCTGTAGAAGGCCTGAAGGCTAGCATTTCAGAAGAGATATTAAAATTTTATAGCAAAGACACTGCATTTGGCACCAAAGATGAATTTAAAAAATTATTAAATGAAACAAACAAAGTCCCTGCTGACCGTCAAGCCCTACAGGTTGCCAACAAGCAATTCCAATCTAATAAAGAAGCCTTTATAACTAAAGATTCCGAAGGGAATCCTAAAGCTAATATGGAAAAATTGGGAGAAAAATTTGAGGACATGTTCGACGAATCTACAAGATCAATAGCAAACCTCAGAGACGCCCTCCAAGAAGCGGGTAAGGATGCTTTAACTGCGGAGAAAGCAATCGCCAAACAAAGAGTCGGAAATGACAAAGCAGCTATTGCTGCTACAAAACTTGCGGCACGAACTAGATCTGTAGCAGACAGTATGACCGATCTCGGTTCAGCCTTATCCCACATTAATGAGCTTAGCCTGCAATTCATACAAGCTTCCCTTGATACAGATATGGGTGAAGCGGGAATGACTTCTTCACAAGTTTCAAAAAGGCAAAGAGATTTTGATTTAATGCGAGAGGTATCGCAAGGTAGAGACCAATTGCAAAGACAAAGTAAAGAAGCTACGTCGAGTTTTATTAGCCAAATTCAAGGGTTAGACATTGACGACTCAATCAAAACAAAATTTCTTGATAATTTTGATAACAAAGAAACTAAAGCAGGGATTGTAAATTCAGAAAGCTTTAAAACTGCCGCAAATAACGTTCTAGAAAACACTAACTTTTTGTCTAAGACAAAATCTGATCAAGGGGCTCTGGCTCTTGGCAATGCCAGCCCAGAAGACGTAAAGAATTTTGCAAACAACAATGCAGCTCAAGAAGCGCTAAGAGCAGAAATTGAAAAGTCAACAAATACTATTAAATTAAATGAACAAACAATTGGTAGAGAAGTTTCTTATAGACAAAGACTTAATTCTCTATTAGATCAAAATGCTAGATATATGCAAAGCTTCGGGGCAGGAGTCTCTGGAGCAATGAGTTCAATTAAGGAGAGATTAGAAAACTTCCGCCGTACCGAAGGAGAAACCTTAGTTAGTTCGATGAACGAAGGATTCAAGAGAAATGCCATGGGCGACTACGGAGAAGGAGAAAGCTTCTTTTCTATAATAAATGATCGTAATAGAGAAATTGTAGCCCAAAGAAATGCAGACTCTGCTACAAATATTGTATTTGGAAATGAAATTGGAAAAACATTGGAGGCCTTTGGGGTTAAGGGTGCCTCTGAAAAATATGACATGGGCAAATTCTGGGATCCAGAAGGTAACGAGCAAAAGCGTGCAAACGAAAAAATGCTCACAAGCTTTAATGAAACAGGAAGCCTTGGAGACAACAGTCTAGATTTTTTAAGAAGCGATCTTTTAAGCTCAAAAGATATTCAAGCTGTAACCGCAGATAATACCCGTAAAATGGTTGAGCTGCTCCAGAGCATGAAAGAGCAAGGCTTAGCAGGCGGAAATATGGGAGACGGCTCTACAGCCATGGGCCAAGAAGCTGCTACAAAAGAAGGACAGCAAAGAACGGTTGCAACATTAAATAACCAAACAAAACAAGACGCAACGAACACAGACACACTCGCAAACACTGTCGCTCAATCAAGTAGTGATAGCGCAGGCGTAATTAGCTCCATGCTTGGATCTGCGATTGGTACGATTAAAACCGTAGGCGGAATTAATAACGACGTCCAAAGCGGGCAGTGGGGCGATGCAGGAAAAAGTATTTTTGACGGAGCAAGGGCTGCTGGTCAAAAAGTCGGAGAATGGCTTGATGATGATGATGTAGCAACTAGTTTTCGCGGAGGATATATTTCAAGATTTAATTCTGGAGGGCGTGTCTCTCAATTTGGAGGAGATCATAATACCGACAATGTACCTGCATTGCTTACAGGAGGAGAATATGTAATCAGAAAAGATTCAGTAGAAAAATACGGAAAAGATTATTTTGAAAAACTTAATAAAGGATTAATTCCTAAAAAATTTGAAGACGGGGGTGACGTTAAAAAAGCGGAAAAGAGCTGGTTCTCTAAGAAAATCTCTAAAATGACAAGTAATTTTTCTAACGAAATGAATCAGTTCGAGAAAATGAGGGATGGGATGGAGGCAGACAAAGGGACTTTTGCCAGCATGTTTGGAAGTGGTCAAAGAAATCGACGCTCCAGCGCAAATATGGGCATGACCAGAAATGCGGATACTGGAAGTTTCTGGACTCAAGAAAATCCAGTAATTTCTAAAGACGATTTTGGTAATGACGTAGTTGCTCTTAACAGTGATGGCACTGGCCCTGCTGAAACAAAAACTGGAGTAAACTGGGGTAATGTTGGCAATGCAGCAGTCCAAGGAGCAAACCTAGTAGGTAACGTTGCTAAAGGTTATCAAAACTACAAACAGGGCAAGGAAAATAGAGCTGCCCAACTGGCCAAAGCAAGAGCAGAAGAGAACGAAAAACGTAGAAAAAGAGATTATCAGCTGCTTAAACCTTTAGAGTATTATGATATGGCTGCAACTCAAATTGATCTAGGAGGATTATCAGGTAAGAGTTCGATTGACCAAGGCAGGCTTAGACTTTCTGCAGCAGCAATGACTGGGCAGATCCAAGGAGATCGATACGGAACACTTTTAGTTAACGTTCAAAAAAGGACTCATGAAAATAAAATTAATGATAGACTTTTTGATATTGAATATGCAAAGCAGGCAGCCTACGCAAAAGCAGTTGATAAGTACGAAAAGAAAAAAATGATTGCTGATTCTCTGATTCAAGTCGGTGGCGCAATAGCTAGTTTCGCTGGAGCTGGAGAATTTATGAAAGCAGCAGGACAGGTCAAAGATTTCGCTGGAGGAGCTCAAGCTTTATTTGGAGTTCAAGACCGTAGCCAAATGAAGCCAGCAAGCCTAAAGGAAGTCATGAAGCAAGCCAAAGAAAGAAGAAAAGATTTTTCTGGCCCAGCAATGGATATCCATCAATACGGTAGTCTGCAGAGACTGCAGCAAAGATATGCAAATGTTAAATCTGGATCTACGAGTGGGGCAGATTTATACCTTGGGGGATTTGAGTTAACTCAACCGGGGCAAAGAGTAAGAAACCCATCTCTATATGGAAAGACAAAGAGAGAAAGAGAAGGAAAATTTTCTGGAGGACTAATAAGGCTTGCCGGAGGCGGTACAGTTAACTACGACGCTTCAAGAGTTACTAGATCATCTAATCCTGATGTTGCTGGCTCAGATAGATCAGGAAGAGTGATGACAGGTTACGATACCAAAGGCAGAGATATTTATAATTCTTTTGCTATGGGTGGTCAAGTTCCAACGTTGCAAAAAAAAGATATTTCTATTGGCCATGATTTAATAGATAGAATTGCTACTCCAGACAATTTAAATCTTAATCTTGACGATTTTGAAGTTCAAGAAATTGATAACGCTTTTCAGCTTCCTGATTCTATAATTAATTCTGTTTCAAATAAAGGCTCCGCCTTTAACCCTGCAATAATTGCAACGATGGCAAAAGGTTTTGATTATCTTGCGTCAAGAAAGCAAAAAGGCGGAGACATAACTTCTCCATTAGATCCTATGGGAATGCTTACCCTTGCGCTTGGCGGAGTAGTTAACTCCTCCAAAAGCGTAGCTTCCTCTATTTTGGGCTTAGCAAAAGGAGGTTCAACAGATTTAAAAATTAAACCTAGCATTTCTGCTGGCTCTGCAAATACAAATAAAAATATTAATTTGCGTAATAAAGGTGGAAATATTGCCTCGCCATATAGCTCTATTGAGAAACTTGCTTTAGCTATTGGCGGTGTAGTTAATTCCTCAAAAGCAATGGCCTCTTCAGTTTTAGGCTTATCTAAAGGAGGCTTCGCTGATTTAAAGATTGAACCCGATCCCTCGACTGGTGTTACTGCTCACTTATTAAGTACATACAAAAATAGTAATAGGCATGGAAAAGCTGGCGCAGATTCAATTTATTCTCAACTAGAATCAAGTATAAAAACTGCAGGTTTAAAACATAATAATCAAAATCAAACTACGGGGAGAATACAAAAATCTCATATTCTTAGCGAAAAATCTTTAGGAGGCCCTATTGAATTACAAGCGTTAACAAAATATTCTTCCGGAGGTAATGTTACTGGTGGCTCTGGAGTCAGAGATGATGTACCCGCTCTTTTGTCCGAGGGAGAATATGTTATCAGAAAAAGTTCTGCCCAAAAATATGGATCAAACTTTCTTGATCAACTTAATGCAGGCACTAAAGCTGTTAGTAGATTTGCTGAAGGTGGAGCTGTTGGTGAGGCAGAATCTTCGCCATCGATTTCTGAGTCTAAAGAAATCACTCATAATGTATCTCAGAATTTTACCTTTAATATTTCAAAAGACGGATCAAGCTCAGAAAACGAAGAAGGTGACGATATGAGCGAAAATGAAAGAGAAAAAGAATTTGGAAGAAGAGTTCGAGTTGCTTGTCTAAAAGTCATAGAAGAAGAGCGCAGAATTGGCGGTCTTCTACATTAATTATCATGAGTATTCGTTCTAGCTTGGGCTCTTATGAGCAAAGAGTATTAATCAACAATACTTTCATACCCGGCGTAATAAGTTTTGACGCTTCTTACCAAACTTCAGAAGCTCCTGTAAATGCGATTGGAAAAGGTTATGCTCAAAGTTTAATTGAATCTCCTCCTGCTGGAGCATTCAGCATGACAAGAAACCTTATTTATACTGATCCGTTAATAAATTTTACAGGAGACAACCCAATGAAAATAAGAGTGGTCTATCCTGATGGTAATAATATTGGAGACGCTTCATTAGACATAAAAGATGCTTATATGGGAGAATATTCAATCAGCTGCTCAGTCGGAGATTTGCCTAAAATATCAACTACTTTTGATGTTTATGATGACATGGGATCTACTATATTTTTTGATGATAATTACATAGATCCAAATTTTTTAAATACCTCTGTCTGGAATAACGAGTCAGTAGAAATTAATCCTGATACTAACGGATTTCCTGCCGAAAGCCCTCGAGGATTAGCAGAAGCAACTGTAATAAAATTTGGAGATCATTCGGCTGGAAATTCTAGAATAAAAGCAAATCTTTCTGAAGTTAATCTTCAAGATTCTTTTCTTTTAAGTTTTCAAGTTAAGCCTATAACAAGTCCGGCAGCGAGCATTCTTTCTGTTTATTTAACTGGTTGCGAAGTTGGATCAAAAGGAAGAAAAGACATTAATTTAACTCAATTAACACAAGGTGAATGGACAAAAGTTAGCGTAGAATTAATCAGGGATCAGACTGATGGTACAAGCGCAAATCCTTATTTAAATATAGAAGGCACTCCAGATTTAAAACTTTCATTATTTAATTTTAATTTTATTAAAACTCAAGAATTAGAATTTTCAGAAGAAGAAGTTATTCCGAATATGGGTAGTATTCATGTTTCTTGCGATGGTAGTGAAACTAATTCTGTCACAAACTTCAATTATTCTATAAACATAAACCGAAAACCTTTTTATGTTATCGGCGACCTCCAGCCAAAAGAAATAGAAACAATATATCCGTTTGCTATTTCTGCAGATTTTACAATGGAGTTAAATGATTACCAAGTCAGAAATATGAAGGATGTATTTACTGGCAGAAGAGAAAGAGATATTAATATACAAATAAAAGGTAAGCAAAATACTACTAATGGAGAGGCTGTTTTTCCTCACATAACAGACACCATGAGTAGATCTGACAGTAGGCCTTTTAATGCTTTACTTAATGGATTGACTTCCAAAGATTCTACAAATCTTTTTGGTGACACAAACTATGGCGGTAGGCCAATTGCAATAACACCCAGCTCTCCAGCTAAAGGATTTAATGTATGGAGAGTTTTTAAAGAACCTAATTTTGCAAATGACAGGAACTTTCTAGTTGGCGTTATAGGCAGGTCAATTAGTAGTTATTTTGGCTTTGGAACGCCTTATACATTTTCTACATATGCATGGGTACCAAGTTTTATGAATGCAAATAACTCTTTTCAACAAATGTTTGCAGGTCAATATGATAGTTCTTCATTGACCACTATAGAACAAATACTAGTCAGGGTTGGAACTCCCGATGTAATAGATATATCAGATCCTTCAAGCCTAAATCCAATAAACAACTCAGACTTGGAGTTTTGGCAAAGACCCTCTATAAGTTTTACTCCTTTAGCCCAGTATTCTAACACTCACCCAGATTTTTTTGTTATTTATTCTATTGACCTTCCTGACACTCTTGACGCCTATATAAACCTTTCTGCTTTGCAGATTGAAAACTCATCAAGACCTTCTTCTCTTGGAGAAGATACAATTTTTAATCTTCCAGTAACAAATGCTGAACTTGTTGGTGAAACTTTTGGCGGAGACTCAAATGATGGATCAGTTGTTAATTTATCATATAAAGGTTATATAAACAAACCTCCATCAAGATGCGTCAGTGCTGGGGCTGAAGTAGAAAGTTTTAAAGATATCGATTGGGACGCAGTATGAATTATATCAATTATAGTGAATGTATTGTTACCTTAAATAATCGTCGGGTTTTTGCTACAAAAGCATCAGTTTCGGTTAGCAATAATGTGCAAGGCACTAGGAATATTGATTCCACTCCTCATAGGCAAGTTATGTCTAGCCCAATACAAGGTAAGCTAGATTTAGACTTTTATATCACAGATGAATTTGAAGATTTAAATCCAATGAGAATTTCAAATTGTTCTGTGGAAAACAATATAGTTAGAAACTCTAATTTTAATAGTTCCAGAAAAAATCCTATCATAAATGAATACGAACGAAGCTCTCAATATCCTAGAGGTAACTACGGAGAGTTTTTCTCAAATAATCAAATGCTTTCGGGTTGGAATTTTAAAACCAGTCATGAGTCTATAGAAGTAAAAGTTGGCCTACCTGAATTTAAGGAAGGTGGAGCAAACTACGAAGGGCATGGAATAGGAAACGGTTCTTCTTTGGTAATAATAAATAAAAAAGACGACTACCCTGATTGGGATAGCGAAGAAGATTACCAAGAAAAAGATATAGTTAAATTTGGTTTAAATTCATGGAGCAGTCGGTCATACAATAAAAACTCCATGCCTCAAGTAGGCCTTGACTGGGAAATTTATCCAAAAAAATGGAACCCTGATGAAAGATATCTAATTGCAGATATCGTATCTTATAATAATATTCACTGGAGATCTAAAAAATTAAATATAAACAAAACACCTGAGATTGGGGAATACTGGAGTAAATACCATAGCTTGCTCGGCGCTGGCGCTGCAGAAATTTCTCAGAAAGACATTTTTGAGGTTAATGAAAAGTATATGGTGGAAATTGTTGCTAAGTCTAAAATTGGATTTATGAATACAGCCATTAGAGTAAATGATGCAAACGAAGTTGGTATTTTATCAGATCAATATCAAACTTATTTATTTGAAGTTACATCTACTAGCAAAGACTTAAGGTTTCAATTTAAAGGAGATGATTTTTTTGGTCAAACAGTTTATATTGGATCAGTTAAAGCATATCTTAAGAAAGGAGATAGTTTTCATGATGGGTTTTCTGGATCTATTGGAGCCCTAACTTTTAGCGACGCCTATATGACAAAATTTTCTTTTTCAGCAAGACCTTTTTCTCCAATCTTAGCTAGTGCATCATTCGATATATATGGGCCTGTCTCAGGCCAGCCTTCAAGAGATAGTTTTTGCGAAGGAAATTCAAATTTTCATAATAACGGAATACTTAATGTAAATGACAATGAGGAAATTTTTGACTCTAAAATTCCCCACTCCGCAAAAAGTTTATTTTACTCCCTTACTGACGTTGGTATATCAGATAGCCTTGAGTTTTCATATAATCTTTCCATAGGCAGAAAGGCCAGTCACCAAATTGGAGATTTATTCCCTCGCAGCGTTTCTAGGGGCAGTAGTTCTGTTTCTATGACTCTCAGGGGAGAAGGATTAAGAGATGCACTATCGTTTAACGGTAATGACGCATCTATCTCAATCTCTTTATTCGATATGTCTGGCAAAAAAATTCAATCTCCAAGCGAAGGTTTCCTAATCGATTTTGACGCTTCTGGCGAAGAAAAAATAAACGCTTTAATAGATGGATCATATTCTTTTATTGATAGCGATAGTTCTAAAGTTTTTAATAGTGGAATTGCATTCAAAGAAGAATCATCCATCTTTTCTTCAGGAGATTCTATAAAGATAACAGACTTTGCTGCAGGAGATTTAGATTTAGCAATCTCAGGAGACTTAACGCTAGAGTGTCTTTTCAAAATCAGTGACTTCAACATTCCCTCAGGATGGGTCAGGGTTGCAGGCAGGGGCGGAAACATAACAAGAACTTATGGTATTTGGTATAATTTCCCTCTTCAAGTTTTTCTTTTTGAACAATTTGGTACAGATGGAAGCCGAGTGTATACTTGGACTAATCGACCTGACCACGATCTTGACTTAGACAGTAGTTTGTCGCAAGATCCTTTAGACAATTCTCATATAAGAACTGATACTTGGTATCATTTAACTGCAATAAGAAACGCGGCGCAAAACAACTTGTACATAAATGGTAAATTGGCCGCTTCTTCCTCCAATGAAGGAATATCGCCATGGACTAATTATGGTTCTGGAGAAGAATTTACTTTAGGCACTTGTGGATTTCCTGATACTTTTAGTCATATAGGAGAAATTTCTACTTGCAGATTATATAATAGATCATTATCAGAACAAGAAATAAAAAAGAATTTTACAAACTTTTCGTGCGATGGAAAAATTATTAGTCAAGACCTTTCTGTTTCTGCAGGAGATGTTCTTCAAGGGTCTATAACGGTTGAACAGGAATTAATATAATGAGTTATAGTACTACAGACTCAAATTTAAATATTTCTACAGCAAATTGGTCTGAAGGTATTAGCTATAAAAAATATGATATAGTAAATGGGTCAAATATATCTGTTTTCAATAGTTCTTCAAGTCAATTATTTATACCTTCTACTAACTTTATTGTGGCAGATTCTTTCGTTCGCATAAAATCAGGTGTTTCTAAGGTTGTAGGATACAGCAAACCTTTTCTAATGAAAGACTTATCTACTGGTTATTGTCTTTCATTTTCTACTTGGTCGACAAGACCAAGCAATGCAGCCAACCAACCTTTAGTTCAAGATGGTGCCCCCTCTAGACTTTCAGATCCTTCAACTTGCCAATCAATAAAAGTAGAACTCGAAATACTTAGTTTTAGTCAGACGCCCATCCAACCAAATATTGAAAAAAATATATTAATTTCAATAAATGAATATGCAAAGACTCCAGCTCGAGACGCTTCTAGCGCAATAAAAGTTAGTCAGGTTTTTACTGCAGAATATTTTCAGCCAAACTCAAGAGTTTATAATGGTACCTACAATCAAACTGGAGGAATTTTTGGAAGAATTAAATTGACAAAATCTTCTTCAGAAGATGGTTCATTTGCCGAATATTATTTTGACCGCTTTTCTTTGTCTCAACTTGACGAGCACGAAAATGATTTATACTTTTATTCTATGGAGGAGCATATGTCGGACTCTAATAACTCTCCCTTCTTTCATATGGGAGGAGATGGTTTGGATAGCGACGCTTTTTTAAACATTCAGCCTAACAGCTCTATAGGTGGGCAAAAAATATCTTTATTATCTTCTGATAATTGGCTCACGAATGGATCACCAAATTTTAAAAGTTTATATGATGGTAGATCTGTTTGCTTAATGAATTCAACAAGTGATACTCCCTGTTCAATATCTTCTACAATGAAAGACCTAGTTGTCGGTCAAGAGTATAGAGTAGACTTATCTTTAAACCCTGTAAGAGAGTCTAAAACGTCTTACTCTAATTGGTCTGCCGGGGAACCAAATAATTGGGGAGGTGCTCAAGACTTTGCTTACATTTTGAAAAAACCGGGGGTTAATGCCGGGACTTGGGATGACGGGGGTGGCGGTGAATTTGCTCAGGCTACGGACTTGTCAATCCCTAAGGCTGCAGGTTTTATTGTTCAACACGGAGGGCCTTATTCTTCTAACTATGAAGCAGTTCTTTTTCAGGATTCAGATGAGCGGTCATGGGCTAATGCTAGAAATTTAGCTAGATCAAACAACTATACATCAGATCTAGCTGTAGTTCTCGTTCCAGAACAGCAAACTGCATTTGAAAGTCTTGTTAGCACTTTAAATTTCGAATACAATGAGTATTACTTTTGGATTGGGTTAACAGATACTCCTTCGGATATAACAAAAGGTTTTTGCGAAGATGGAATAACTATTAATCCATCTGGATCATGGATGTGGATCGAAGGAACGCCTCACTCTTCTTCTACAGGATTGTCTAGAGACGCAGAAAAATTCTCAAATTCTCCGTACGGAGCGAATATAAAAGTTTACGGAGAAAACTATATAGAATCCGATCCAACAACTTATGTTGTTCATCATGAAGGTCTTAAGCCCGGAGATTTCACTTTTTATTTTACTGCAGAAAGTGAAAGCCTAAATATCTCTATAGATTCAATACAGCCCCCTTCTACCGCTGGAATATTTGAAGAGAATAATACTTCTTTACTAGAACTCCCATCTACAACAGTTTTTGGAGACAACGTTTTTATTGAAAATTGTATTCAATTAAATCATATTATAGTCAGCAAAGAAATGTCTTTATGGACAAGGCACTTTACGCCAAATCCATCTTACGGCTCGAGCATTAGGCTAAGCGCTAATAATTCTGAATTAATTTTTGGAGATGGCTATAGTGAAATTAGGCCAAAAAACCTTAACTCTGTATTGATGGAGGCAGATCTTAGTTTTCAAAATAGGGGTAATTTAGAAACAAAAGCTATAATTCATTTTCTTGAAAATACTCAAGGTTACAAAAAATTAAAATACCGAGCACCCGCACCTTTTAACAAACTTCAATCTTTTACGTGTGATTCTTTTAGTCATACTTATAACGATTATGATGATAATTCTCTTTCTGTAAAGCTTGTGAAAGACGATGGGTTTATCTTAAACAGATTCAACGATTTTTTGATGCCCCATCCGGGAAACTGGAAAGATTCTAGTAATTATTTTGAAAATGACATAGTAATTCATCAAAGTAAAAGCGCTGACGGTTCGATAAGCTCTCCAACTACTAGATCATTTTTCTATGCTTTTTCGGAAAACAAAAACAATGACCCTTTATTCTCTAGTACAACTTGGACTAAGAATCATTTTTTTTGGGTTCCATCTCAAAACAATACATTTAATAGAGAATCAAGAAAGCATAGCATATCTATGGAAAATGATTTCGTTGGAAGGTCTAGTGACGGAACATTTCCAAATCTTTTAGAACTTGATTTAGTTTTTGATGCTCGAACTGACTTTGAAGCCAGATCTATTATGCATTTTCTTACAAATAAAATGGGGCACATCCCATTTTTATTTAACTTACCAGAGCCTTACAGCAACTTAAAGACTGAGCCCTTGAGAGATTCTCTTGGAAAAGTTCCTAAAATATCAGCTTCTGCGGCGGAAGTTTCAGTAAAAGGGTCTGAAACTACACTGCTTCTAGAAAACCCTTTAATGACTCCTTCGGGTTCTGCAAATCCCGGGCATGAGCTTTTGTTAAAAAATCAAGTTATAACCGTGCCCAGCTTACCTTCTAGTAAAAATAAATTTTATATATCCAAGCCTATGCAAATAAATGGTGCAACTCAACTAAATGTTCATAATCCTTTTTACTCAGTAGAGGATATTGGAGGTAGAGAGATCAATATCCATGTTCAACAAAAAGCTTTTTACTGTGACCAATGGTCGATAAACTACAAATCTTTTAACAACAATTCTGTTAGAGCTGTTTTTAAAGAAATAGCTATTGCTCCTACTCTCATATCCGAATTTATTGACATAACAATTGGTGAAGATGAGACTAATCAATATATAGATCTTTCCTCTTATTAATTTATTATAATGTATGGCAAATGTAAGAAAATCAAAGGGATATGTCGATACTGTTGATTTTGGCAGCGTCACCTTTGGCTATGAATTTTCTGGCACAATTCCATTTAATAATTCTTCTAATATTCCTTTAAAATTAACTGCATTAATAGAAGGCTCAGATGCAAGTTTTTTTTCAATAGAAGGTGATCAGGTATTTCAAGTTTTTATTCCCGCAAGATCAACCTATAATCTGCCAATATCTTTTCTTCCAAATGCCGCTAGATCATTTTCCTCTACAGTTAAGTGTTCATTTAATAACTCGACTGTAAAAATTAATGGATCCGATTTTCATTCCATAGAATTAAAAGGTCAAGGCAATACAAGCCTTCCAACTAAACCGTCTTTCACCCTTAAACTTGACGAATACCCGTTTGATTCTAGAAATATAATTACAAATATAACTCTTCGTCAAGATGTAGATCGGTATGAAATTTATTATTCTCTTACCCCTGCATCAACACTTATAAAAGCAGAAGAGTATAATGGAATTTCAAGCGAATTTATTTTTTTAGGTTTAGATTTTGATACTGAATATCATATTTTAGTGCGGGCATTTAATATTCATGGCTCCACAGATTCTGATAGAATTATGATTAAAACTAAAATTCACACTTTAAATTTAGAAATAGGAGGCATAGTTCCTAATTTAAATGTTTATGATAAAGTTCTCGGTCAAGGCAGTGATATTTATTACTACAATGATGTTGCTCTTACAATATTACAATCTTCTATTATTTACTGTGACAAATGTAATACCGCAGATGAGCGTGCTTTTAATAAAGGTTTACCATACAGATACGAAACTACCTATACTCCCTCTATGCCTGATATGCCATCTTTTTCTCAGGCTAAACCAGCCCTGTCAACTGGCCCAAAAATAATGGACCAGACAAGGCAATTGCCTCTTAAAATTGATATTTATGGCCAAGTGCTTGGCTCTGGAGGAACTGGCGGAAACGGAGGCGGACAGAATGTTATTAACTCTACATATATTTCCCCACCTAATTTAGTAAGAACAGAGGGTCTCTCATCATCTTTTGATTCCACTGGCCAAAAACCGGGTATTACAGGCCCGCAATTTTTGGAAGGTGGAGATGCAATCAGTATAGAATATGATTGTGAGCTTAATATCCACGCTACAGGCAAAGTCAAAGGTGGCGGAGGCGGAGGTTATGGAGGAGGTCCTTCTTTTCATACTGGTTACGGCGGAGCATACGACGAAGAAACACCCGGCTATGGAGACGATGCAATGGCATTTAATGTTGCCGCATCTAGGATATCAAATCCAATAAATGGACAATATACCCCAACTCATTACCACGGCAGAAGGGGAGATTCTAGCAATACAGAAATGCTAAATTGGATTAATAATGGAAAACTTTCATCAAAGAGTATTGACTCGGCTTGGCACTTAATTGATCACGGTGCGCAAAGAGTGGCTGACGATGACGATCAAACAACTAAAGATCATATAGACTTCTTTAATCAAACTGCCACTTCTTGGTCTGATGTTTGGAAAGGTGGTACCGCTTTAAACTCCACAAATCCAGATGGTAGCACACCTTCTAGGTCAAATATATTTCTAGGCGGAGGCGGCGGGGGAGGTGGGCAAGGTTTCTCTGCGGGAGATGGCGGCAAAGCTGGCAGCTGTTCTCTTTCTAGAGAACGAAGTCATCAAACTGGAAACCAAGGTGGTAATGTTGCATACGGACATACCGGCCAAGTTTTGCAAGGATCAATGCCTTTTCAAAGAGGAGACAATGCCACAAGAGATGTTCCGGGCGGACCCAGTCAGCATTACAAAAGCGCGTTGTACCGTATACAAAGCGAAGGAATGAGTGCAGATGCGTTAAGGGCAAGAGGTCCTTATCCCTCTGAGGATGGAGAAAGGCAAAGATTTGGTCAAGGCCTTTGGTCTTTTTATGTATATGTGCATGTAAAAAAACGTAGGTGGAGAAGAAGAGTTCGTACTCGCTCTCACTTTAGGACTGGTAGGGCTATCATGGATATTAGGGGTGGAGCTGGAGGTTCTTATGGATTATACGGAGAAGAAAGGCCTGCGGACTCTTTTTTTTGCGCAGGTGGAACTTCTGACATGAATAAAATAAGCGCCGATAATACATATCGAGACACAAGAAACCTAGGCAAAGATAATTTTTTTAGAGGTTACGTAAAAACTGATATTGCCGTAGATAATGTTATGGCTTCAAATCCTTTTAAATCAAGAGCTGATATCTGGAATATTTTTAACTTTAAATATCTTGGTTCTGATAAAATAGCAATTTACGCTTTTGGCTCACAACTTTCTATTGATGTTTCGAAAACTTTCGAACATAGTTTTTCTACATCTTTTTCTACCGCAATTTTTATGGACAAAAACGCAGCCAGCCCGGGTTATTGGAATCAACCTAGCATAATTAAAAAACCTACATCAAAACTCACCAATCCTTGCAGTCTTCAATTCGCAAGCGAAACTTTTTCTTCTTATTCCATAAATGACACAGGAATAATAGGAACTATCAAGCCTCACGGATTCCCCGGCAAAGCAATAGTTTTAAATGGCAATAACGTGTCAGGCTCTGGCTGGACTATAGGATGCCATAATGATGATCGAATTGCTGGGCTAGTGGTTCCCGGCAGAGTCCCTAGACTAAATAAAAGAACTGTTTCGGGTGAAGTTTACAATAGAGAATATAGGAGCTTCTTCTAATGGCAGAAACATTTTCAGCAGAAACATTAAAAATTAACGCATCACTTTTTGACTTTAATCCAGATACGCTTGTGGAGTTTTATGAAGTTAGAGTGAAAAGAACCGACACTATAAACCAAATAGATACGTTCCGCTTCCATGCTGGAATTAATCAAGAAGGCATAAGCAAAGAAGGTGGCGAAAAAGTATATGGGGTTAAATGGCAAGGAAATGTATACATTTCAGTTCCACTAGAAACCGAGTCTTTCGAAGCAAGAGGTGACGGCAGGCTACCTAGGCCATTAATAAGATTTGCAAACATAGAAGGTTTTTTCTCTGCGGCGGCAAGAGAATATGGAGACTTTGTAGGAGCTAAGGTAATACGCAAAAGAACTTTTGCAAAATATCTAGATTCAGAAAATTGGCCAAAAGTTGATGGTAAACATATGAATCCATTATCTGCGACAGGAGAAGGAGATGCTAATTCACATCTTCCAGATGATATGTTTTTTGTAAATAGAAAGCTTTCTGAGAATAAAAATCTTTTAGAATATGAGCTAGTTTCACTACTTGAGCTTGAAGGAGTTTATCTTCCTGCAAGAATTGTGCTTTCTAATTATTGTTCTTGGGTATATCGCAGTCCTGAGTGCGGATACGGCCACAATCACTCTTCTCAGGTTGAGCAGGTCCGCTCAGGCCTTCCTGTTGCAGATAGAGAGGATAACTTACTTGCCGAAGCTTGGACTAACATAGGAACTAATAATCAAAAAAGATCTTTTTCTTCTGAAACTTCTCGGCTTTGGAAGTCTGGCAGAAACTACAAAAAGAATGATTTTATTTTTTTAACCTCGGGCAAAAGACTTGACGGAAGAGACGACCCCACCCAAACTTCATACTTGCTCCGCATGTTTTATGTTTGTAAAGAAGATCATGTAGCCAGCTTAGAGACACACCCTTTTTATAATAAAGAACTTTGGGTTCAAGACCAATGTTCTAAAACGGTTCATGGTTGCAAACTTAGGCATGACCCTAAGAACACTAACGAAAACCCTGATAATAGAGATGAGGCTGATAGGCCCCCATTACCTTTTGGTGGTTTTCCATCTACAGATAGATATAGTTTCTAATGAGAAAAGAATTAAAGGAAGAAATTATCTTTCATGCTAAAGATCATCCTGACGAAGAAGTTTGTGGGCTCATTGTGCAAAGAGATTTAATTAATTTTTCTTTAGTTCGATGCAAAAACATTCACCCTAATCCAAAAGAATGTTTTACTATAGATCCAGAAGAAATTATAAGACATAATACTTATGGCAAAGTTGTCGCTATTTATCACTCCCATCCTACCACTAAAGCGAATCCTTCTCCATATGATATAATAAATTGCGAAGAGATTGGAATACCTTATTATATATACAGCGTAAAGTATGATTCTTTTTACTGTGATATTCCGATGTCTTTTAAGCCAGATCCTCTTTTTGACAGGGTATACCTCGAAGACATTTATAATTGTCTGACATTTATAAAAGACTACTATATTCAAGAAACTAACTGGCTTTCTTCCCACGAAGCGAGATTAGAAAAAAAACAAAAATGGTCAGAAGATCCTAACTTTCAAAAACACGGTTTTCTAGAAAGAGACGATAAAAGAGCTTCTTCAGAGCTTGTGGTAAAATGGATTGAAGATAATGATTTTTTTGATACAGGAAATCAAACATTACAAGAAATAAAAGATGGCACACTAAAGCGTCATGACTTACTTATATTTAATTTTTTTGAAAGCTCTTTTTATCATTTTGGAGTATATACTGGAAACGGCCAATTTGTACATCATCCAATTTTTCAATTACCACAGAAGTCTTGTTATGAAAGATATCAGAAACAAGTGTATAAAACATATAGGATAGTAGATTCTAAGGTATAAGGATAGTGATGTTAAAGGTTTGTTTACATGGGTTGCTGGGTAATGAGTTTGGAGAAACTTGGAACTTAAAGGTTTCATCAGTTTCTGAAGCTGTTCGCGCAATAGAAGCAAATACCAACAAGCTTTATAAATTTTTAAGAACTAAAGACAAAGAAGGTATCGCTTATAAAATTATTGCGGGGAATCCAGAAAGTGAAAAAAGCCAGATTTTATCCGAAACAGACCTTCAGCTAAACGTCTCTTCTAAAAAAGAAATTCATATCATACCTTGCGTTAGCGGCGCAGGAGATTTTTTGATGGGTTTATTGAACGTTATAATAGGCTTAATACTTATAGTTGTTGGTCTATTTTTCTTTGCTATGGGTGGTTGGCTTTTGGTTTTAGCGGGAACTATGATGTTAATTGGCGGCGTTATGCAAATGCTAACTAAACCACCAAGTACTGAAGATTACGAAAGCCAGCGATCTCCTTATAAAACTTCAACTACTTCTTTTTCTTTTGGACAGGTTCCAAATATCACAAATCAAGGATTGCCTGTGCCCCTCGGGTATGGCCATGCGATGATTGGAACGAGAACTACTTCTATATTTGTAAGGTCTAATAGGTATTTTGGGGAATCTTCAGAAGAGGGTACTTTTGGTATACAAGTAGAAGGTCTTGATAAAAATAATGGATACGCCCCCGGTTATTTTACTAAAACTGTTAGTACTGATAATCCGCAAAATAACCCTAATGCAGGAAAAGCTCCTCAAGGTCAGGGAGGTTATTTTCCCGGAGAGTTTGGCACATTTAGAGTTAAAGATACTTCTGGAAGTAGCGCGGTAGAAGATGACGTTGAGATTAAAAGTTTCTTTCGTCCGGGCACAACCTCATTTAACACCTTACAGGTTGGAATTAAATACGGAGCAAAATTTGGATTTTCTTCTGATATGGTATGCATAGACGAAGTAGATCCGGGACAACAGAGCATAAGATCATGAACGTAAAATTACATGGCATGTTAGCTCAAAGATTTGGAGATAATTTTTTCTTAAATGTAGATTCTATATCTGAAGCAATTAGAGCAATTCAAGCAAATACGGGAACTTTTTATGACTTCTTAAAGAAAAAAGATGCAGAAGGTATTTGTTACAAAGTCGTGATTGGTAAAGACGCTCTGCAGGATGGCATATCTGCAGAAGAGCTTTCGTTAAAAAGAGGTCTTTTTGGGAAAACGATTAACATTATTCCCGTTCCTCAAGGAGCAGAAAATTTACAGGCAATACTTAATATAATTATTGGTTTAGTTTTGGTTGTGGCCGGATTCATGACCGGAAATCCTTTTCTTGTTATTGCTGGCGCCATGATGATTATTGGCGGTATAATGCAACTGATAACAAAACCTCCTAAACCTCCTGCTCCCGGGAGAACTCCATCCAGAGTTACCACGCAGTCTTTCGAATTTAGTGGTCCTACATCTACAATGAAACAGGGTGTGCCAGTTAAGCTAGGCTATGGTCAATTAAAAATTGGATCAAATGTATTGTCTACTGCATATAGGAGCACTTCTTATTTTTCAGAATACGATGCTTCAACTTCTTCAGGCGGTGCAAATTTTCTTCCCGGAGCTGGCGACTTAACCCATGCAACCCCCGTAAATTGGAGTGAAAAGCCTCCTAGATATGGGAATGTAGCTGGGATAATAGATTCCAATCAAAAAGGAAATACTGCTGATGAACATTCTGCTCCAGAAACCCCTCCCGGTGGCCCCCTTATGTTCCCAACTTGGAGCGCTTATCTTACCGGCTTATCAACAATGTTTGATTTAAGAGAAATCGGAGGCGCTCTGTATTTTGTTGATAAAGACGGAAACAAGGTTGATGAAAATCTTAGAGTTGCATCAGACACGCCAACCGAAAAAGAAAAAGCAATTCAAAATTGGTTAAACTCTCGAGGGTTCACATCTTCTGGAAATTCTATTCCTGCTTATGAATCTGGATCACCAATAACGTTAGGTGGAGATAAAGTTTCAAGATCCGGCCCTTCTTCTTCTGCTCTTATGGCAAGAAGTCTAGTGGTCTCATACGATCAAACTGATGCAGATTCAGACAGAGAAACCAGCTCGTATAACTCTGTATCATTCCGCTGGTCTCCTCCCTCTACCACCACCGTAAAAGTTTCAAAATATCATGTCAAAATATATCCAATAATTCAATACCAATATATATTAGCTTTTAACGAAGAAACTGCTAGTCCGGGAGCCAAAGAATTAGACCTTCCTGAGACAGCAATATTCTACGAGTTTGATTTTGTTCAAAACAATTTAGATCACAAACCCGGGGAACAAGTAAGTCAAGAAGTTCTAACTGCAAAAGAATTTTATGATATAGCTAATCGCACGGAAGAAATTGGACTTGCTTATAATGATAGCAAAGATTATTCTTGGATGATAAAAGACACTCTAGATCATTCAAGCATAACAAAAAGTATTGATGATATGCAATGCAACGTTAATTATTTTTCGAAAGAATCGACATCTACATCATTAACTCTTGATGACGCAGATCCAATAACACAATGGATGAATCTTAATCCCTCGAAAGTCCAAGATCCTTATAGTGAAGTCAGAATTATTTTAGTTGGAGACAATAGCGGGCAACATGGAGCCCGAGAAAGGTATATCAGTAAGCAAACTGAAAAAGATGACACCATCGGTCCAGACGTGACAACGAAGACGGTACTTAGCCCGCGGTCGCACGAAGTAGAAGTAGAAGACACAAATGGCGTTTTCTGCGATAATGTATTACTAATAAATGTAACTTCTGCCGAAGCTTTTGATAATTCTGGAACTAAAAAATCTTCTCATTACAGACCCTCTAAATATGATAGAGAAGTTGACCGTGAGCCGGATAGCGATACTGAAAATTATTCTTTATACGACCTTCTTGATGACGAAAATAACGCTGCCTCATCTGAATTACAATTACAAGAAAGCACTTGGTATGATACCTCTAGAAATTTTAAAATTTATATGGATGCAAGATTTATGGTGGCATTTTCTCTTGAAGTAGAATTTGAAGACGGCACAAAATCTCCTGCCTCAAATACGGTTATGGAAAATTCAGAAATTATGCCTGTCAGAAGCTCTGCTGAAAACGACTCTTCAACAATCACATTATCGTCATGACTAAAAAATTAGAATCCACCGCAAATTTAATTGTTGTCGATCTTTTGTCAGAAGGAGAGATCGCTGGCCTTGTAGACCAAAACGGAGATTTAGTTTCCGGCAGAAATCGTCCCGGCAGAAAAGGTTATGTAGATTCCTCCGGGCTACTTCAAGGCGCGTACGATAAAAGTTCTGGCCCAATTTTAGATGAAACAAATTCTTCTGCAAATCCATTTCGATACAAAGGAATTTTTCTAAATGATACTCCCGTAATAACCACTCCAAAAGGGCCTGCCTCACTAGGTAGAGAGCAAGTAAATTTTCGTAGATTTTATTCGGAAATTAGATTTGGACACCAAGAGCAAGAGCCATTCAATTTACTTGGGTCTCAGAATACAATTTCGAAAGGCGAAAATCTCATTGGCCCTCTGGCAAGCTCTTTCGACCGCCAAGACCAGCTTTCTGAAAGCTCTAATTCGGTATACCATACCATAACTAACATAAATGTAACCGAAGTTATTGTTACCGTAAACATACCTCAATTATATAAAGTTGAAAGTGTTCACGAAGAAACCCTCGGAGACATGAAAGATTCCGAAATAGAATTTTTTATCGAATATGGAATTGAAGGAGAGCCTTTAAGAAACTACAGAGGCGACCATGTTCCCGACGCATATTCCCTCGGCAGCTCTCCCATTAAAATTAAAGGGATAGCTACAAGCCCATATTTTGTTGATTTCTTAATAAGAATTGGTGACCTTAATTACGATTCTGGTATAGCGGGTAAATCCATTCAAGGTTTAGAAAACCCTTATAAAAAAAATAGAGTTATTAAGTTAACTAGAGCTACAAGAGAAAAGGATCCAGAAGAAGAAGCTACTGAGGGCGATGATACCGCAGACCACAATAGAAGCATTAGGTGGCAGGCCGTTGTAGAAGTTGTTCCAGAAAACTTTAATTATGGAAACTCTGTAGTTGTTGCGTCTCAATTTGACGCAAGATATTTTGACAGAATTCCTGAGCGAAGCTTTAATTGCAAGCTCATGAAGATTCCAGTACCATCAAATTACGATCCTGAATCCAGAAGATATAAAGGACATTGGGATGGAACTTTTTCAACCGAAAAATATTTATGGGAAAACGGACAAACAGGGAAGTATTGGACAAACAATCCTGCTTGGATATTTTACGATATAATGACCAACAGGAGATATGGCGTTGCTAAATTTCTTGATCCAGATTTTGATCCTTCAGCTCAAGTAGACAAGTGGAATCTTTATGAAATATCAAAAATTTGTGACGAAATTGTACTAACAGGAACGAGCCCGAGATACGGCTGGTCGGAATTACAAACATTTAAAAATAAACTAAAGGCTGGTTCAAATAATTACATTGAACTAAATGTCGTTGAAAATAGTGACGACGCCGATTTAGTTAAAAAATTTGGAAACTCAAATGAGGGTGGATCTCCAAACATGCTAGATTATGCAGGTCAAGAAATTGTAATTAAGACTTGTGATAATAACATATATAAAAGAAAGATTGTTTCTAGCTCTCATGAACGAACTGCTAAATCAGGAGGTTGGCAACATGTGTTTAAGTTAACAATAGATGGAGGAATATTAGAAAATGAATTTGAAAACGAAGAAGTTTGTGCCGAAGCTGGAGTAAAATTTACAGGAGACTACGAAGTAGCCGAACCCAGATTTGCATGTAATGTAGTTATCCAAGATAAACAAGAAGCAGTGCAGGTTTTAAACGAACTTGCCTCTGTTTTTCGAGGCATGCTTTACTATGCTAATGGAATGACTTTCTTGACTACGGATGTAAAAAGAGAGCCCGTTACTCTTTTTACAAATGCTAATACTAAAGAAGGTAATTTTAGTTATAGCGGCAGTTCTAAAACATCAAGAAAATCTGTCGTTCTTGTCAGATACAATGATGTATTTGACGGTTACAGACCAAAGATAGAATATGTCGAAGATGCCGATGCAATTAATAAATTTGGTTATCAAGAAGATGAAGTTATTGCTTTTGGTTGCACATCTAGAGGTCAAGCCAGAAGATTAGGAGAGTGGGTCTTACTTACAAATCAACTCGAAAGAGAGGCAATTAATTTTAGTACGGGACTTGAAGCTTCATTCCTTAAGCCGGGAGACATATTTAAAGTTATCGACAAAAATCGAACTATAAAGAGATTTGGAGGAAGGGTTAAAGACGTGGAATCTGATGGCGCAAGCATAGCAGAAATAACCTTAGATTCTAAAATTCAAGATAAACTTTCTCATAAAAAAATAACTATTATCACTCCAAAAAAGAATGAAAATGTAGAGACTTTAAATGCTAAAGCTGCTTCTTCTGGGGGCATATCTATTGAGGAAATTGCAAACTCTCACGAAGCTCAAATTACTACATTTGAATTTGATCCTGCATCTGATTTGTCAGAGATTATTGAAATTAATAAAGACAAAGTAAAATTAAATCCAAATGCAAAAATAACTAGAATGACAATGGGAGAAATGCAGCATGGAAGATTTCCGGAGTGGAATAGCTCTTCTAAATATCTTACTGGCATGAAAGTTAAATATAAAAGTTTGTACTGGGTAGCTACAGAAGCAAACGATGCTTCGATTCCTTTTGATGGCGCTGGATCATCTTGGGAAAGGTATCAAGCTTTTGATATTCACAGTATATTACTTGAAATACCAGTCGGCTCTATTTGGATAATGGAATCAGAGGATGCAGACATTAGCGTTCAAAGTTATTTGTACAGAACTTTAAGAGTATCTGAAAAAGCTATTGGAGAATTTGAAATTAATGGTTTAGAGTATGTACCTAATAAATTTGACGTTATTGAAAAAGGTGCAAAATTAGAAAAGGTAAAACCTTTGCCTGCGTATAGTTACTATGGGTCTTTGCCTAATGCGTCTTTAGGAATAGAGATTGGAAATAGTTAGAATGCCTTATTCTTCTACAGTTAATTTGTCCATAGATAATGATTTTCCCATAGAATCTTCCGGGCAATATACTTACAAAGTTTACTATAGCCAACGAAATGATTCTATTTTAGCTGGAGAGTTTGATGCATATAATAGTACAGTATCTTTTGATATTTCAGGAATATACGGAGAAGTTTTTATTGATGTATTTCTTTCTTCTGCAAGTAATACTTCTTTAGTTGCCTCAGAGTCGATGTATATCGATTATCCATTAGATGAAATTACTGAACATTATTCTATCGAGTCTTTTTCTCTTTTAGATTCTACTTCAGACACTAATCAAATATCTGATGGTGGTTCTATTTATAATCCCGCAGAATTTGATAGTCCAGACTTAAGAGTTTCTTGGACGACTAACTATCCTAAAGGTCATATTTTTTTTGGAAATCAAATGCACGGCGATGCAGATTTTTTTGCAGATTATGGCTTAGATGGTTTTGATGTAAAAATATTAGACTCTAATGGCTCATACATTAGCGATGTTGACCTAGATGATTCCGCCAGCCTTTCTGTTGACATATTTAGACAAACGACTAGTGAGCTTATATCTGGGTTAGTTCCTTTATCTGGAGTAAACTATCTTTACGGCACTCAATTAAAACTTTCTAACCTTGAGGGTGTGACCGGGTACAGAGCCGGCGTCACAGGTATTTCAAGTTTAGAAACCCCTTTAACTGGATACATTGATGAGCTTTGGGGGGTAACTGGACAGGAGCAAGAAATCATTCCTGCGCATACTGGAACAGTAAAAAAGTATAATACTATTACTGGCGAAACAATTAGTGGTTATAGTAGTGGTGATCCAACTTATTTGTATGGAGAACAGCTAGTAGAAGTAGAGCTTATGCTCCCGGATCCGAATGCCGTACCGTCCGGCTTAATTGAAGATATTTCCGGAATATATGTTGATTATAAAAACCATACTTCTCAATCAGATATTCTACAAAACTACTCTTCACTAATTAATAATGGTCAAGGACTTGGTCAATCTTTAACTTTGGATCCTAGTAAAAATATCTCAAAAATATCTTTTTATAAATATTCTGGTAGCAATGATGATAGTTTTGATATAAGTTATTATCTTACTAAGGGTTCTTCTGTTGGCTCTTCCCCTCAAAGTTTTGAAAATATTATTTTTTCTGGAGAACAAAAAATTTCTATTGGGGAAGGTTGGAGGAGTATATATATTCCACAAATAGAAACAGATTTTACTCAAGAAGAATATGCTTTTTTTATATTTAATGAATCTCCTCTGGAACTCAGAATTGCACAAAGCACGAATACTTATATTTCAGGAGAAATGTTGCAAAATGCTTCTGTCTCAACAGTTCCTTCGCCTCCTATAATAGAAGCGTTCTCAAGCATTTCAGACATTGCATTTTCACTAGACTATGGTGAGATACCTACCTCAACTATTACGACTAGCGGAATTGAGCAAGTTATATTTGGATATGAGACTGGACTCATTCCATTGTATGCTATTAACGAAATTAGAGTTGATGTTCCTGAAACTGGAATTCAAGAAACTTATGGAATAGTAGATTATCTTTCTGGCGTAACAGGATACGAGACTAGATGTGTAGAAACAGGCGTTATTGGCACAGGCGTAGTAGATTATTACATATCACCCGTAACATATCAAATTCAAAATATTACTGGATTTCTTACTGGTTGTATTTCTGAAGAATCTATTGAACTTTCTGGAATTACTGGAGTGGTAAGTGGAGTAGTTAGAAGAGATACTGTAATCACTGGTTATCAATCTGTATTGCAAGGATATGAAACTGGAGCTATAACAGGATATGATACAGGAATTATTCGGCCTTTATATGAAGATTCTTTGGTTACTTCTATTATAGAAGAAGACTTGACAGAAATAGTTACATTAGAATCAATATATGGTTATAGTGATGACCCTTCAGCGGAAAGGCCTTTAATACTACAATCAGGCCTTGAAATTCAAGAAATAGTTACTGGCTCTATTTACGAAAACAGTATTCCTATATATACAACTTATACCGAACGAGTTGAAGATGGATTTGAAACTGGAATTGTAGAAGAAGTCATAAACTACATTCCTCTTTACGGAGTAACCGGATACACTACAGGTGTCACAGGAACATTAGTTACTCAAATTTTAGAAACAGGGTTTATTCCTATGATTGGAATTACCGGAACTGGACTAGTCGAATCTCAATATCTAACTGGAACTTCTTTTGAAGTAACTGGATATACAACTGGCATAGTAGGATACAACAAAGTTGGGCCAAGTAACTCAGAAATTTTATCAAATTATAAACATACTCATCTAAATATTAGTTACAATTCTAATAAAGAAATTTTTGGAGAAGCATCAAGAAGTCTTGCGATTGAAGTTACTCCTATATTGAAAAGTGGAGTAAATGTAAATTCCGAACCCACTTCTTCAATTTTTTATGCTGAAAATAAAGTGCCTTCTGTAGTTTGCAGCGTTGGTGATTCAGAGCACAATAAGTTTAAAATAAATTTTGAAGTAGCTAATGGCGAAAGAATAAAAGTTTACACCATGCCAGAAGAGAACTATATGCAGTTCGCAGATCCTACAGAGTTTGAAACTGGTGTTAATTCTGACGGGCTAATTGTTGAAAATTCTGACAATAATACTATCTATTCTCCTACTGGCGAAATTGTTGACTTTGAAATTAATAATTCTCCGGATAACCCATTTTATCCATACTATAACTTAGTTTTTGATGGCGTAATTTCTCCGGCTGCTTGGGACGTTCCTTATAATCAATTAAATTTAATTAAAGTTGTGCCCGAAGATGATTTTGGCACGGGAGTACATAATGGAATATATTTTAACCGCTACAATCAAACATATTCAACTCAAGGCACAACAACTGGATATATTTATTCAGAATCTTTACCTTCTGGAACTGTCGGTGATCTTGTAGTAGTTAATGGAGAGACTGGGCTTATCCCTATTTACGCTCAAGTACCAAGCGGCTATGGATATGCCTCAGTTATTACTGGTTATGGCCCTGATCCATCATTAGAATATCAATACAGAACAACTGGAATAGTAAACGCTATTGAATCCACTGACATTCTTGATAGGTCTGACTTGGCTCCGCTTAAACTCGACGCTACAATAAACAATGTATCTTTTGAAGATTTAAATAATCAAAAGGACATGCAATTTTCTTGGAGAACTACCCAATTAGACTCAACAAACCAAATAGAAAATTTTACTGGCGCGTTTCCTTCTGAAAATCATCCTGAACTTAATATCGTTCGCTCTAGGCATCTTGCTGGATTTAATTATGGATTTTGGGATGCTTCTAAGTATCAGCTTTATCAAGATTTTGCGGATGCATCTGCTTCTGGAGAATATATCCAAAGATATGACTTACAAGGAGATACATCTAAAAAAGCCTTGCTTTCATATTCTCAAAACATTAACTTCTTCCCTCCTTACGGGTTGAGAAATATAGGTTTTTATGTTAGGCTTATGGATAGGTTCGACAGGATTATTGACCAAAAGTTTTCGTTAGGCTATATTCAACCCCCTATAATATCTGGCATTACAATTGATAATTCCACTCCTAGGCAAGTTACATTTAATTATGAAGTTGTAGAAGAAATAGATTATGGGTTTCAAGCTCCATATGGAAACGAAATTTCAAGAGAAGTAGATCCATATTTTTATGATAGCTCTACTGCAGAGCCAGAAGACTTAGTTTCGCTATCTGGACAAGTAATAAGAGATAAAGAAGACAAGATTACAAATTTAAGAAAGATAGAAGTTTATTCCGGGCTTTCTCCAGACTTTGACTGTACGCAAGAGTCGTTCGCAACTAAAATAGATGGAACCGCAAGCAATATTACGGTCAATCCCTATCTTGCTCCAAAAGTTAGACAGAAAGATTATTATTACAAATTCTTGACATTTGACCATTTTGGTAGTGGATTTCTATCAGAGCCAATCAAGGCTACAGTTATAGGGTCTCGCACCCCGACTGGAATAAAACCAAGTAACATTAGAATTGCAGAATAGCTATGCCAATAATTACAGGATCAGATGGGTTTGAATTCGAAGAAGCAATCATAGAGTTTGATGGCGACCAAAACTTTGACTTTTATAGTGTAGAAATTAGGGAGGAGTGTAGGTGCTGGGCGCCCTATTCTTTTTTAATTGGGGGAGAAGAGCCCTCAGTCAGAATTCAAATAAAAAATACCGGGGAACATTTAATTAACATAAGTGGTTATGTTGCTGATGGGCAAATATATTCTGATTCTGTTGAGCTAAGATTTTCCGGCAGAAATGTAGATAGCACTAAAATTCACAAAAACTTAGACGCAAAAAACGATGTTCTTGTTGGTGGAAATTTAATGGTTTCTGGTGACATATCATTTTTTGGAGACATGCATTTAGATGGACAAAGCGTAACAGATTATATTTCTACCGAAGTTCAAAATGCGAATACAGCTGCAGACCAAGTTACATCTGCAGAAGTTGAAACAGCAAAAAGAGAAGCTATTAAATATGGAATAATTTTTGGATAAAGTGTAATTTTAATTAAGGAATAAGGATTATGATAAAAAATGCTTCTATAGCTCAAGAGTTTACTCCAATAATATCTGGGAGTTCTGCAGGTTCAGCAAACGTTGGTTTGTATTTTTGCAACGTGTCTCCATCTCCTGAAACAATTACTTTATACGCCTTGCCTAGCGGAGAAGCTCCATCTAGTGATAATACCATTATCAAAAACCTTCCTATCCACTCAGAAGATACTTTTTACTTTGGAGAAGAAAAGTTTATATTGGGGGAAGGTGAAATAATTGGCGCTTCTTCTCTCATAGGTGGAAGAGTGACCGCAACGGCAACTTCAATAGATATTTAATTAAATGCCTAAGTTTGTACAGAAGTATGCGTCAACTCCTTCTACAGGAGATACCGTACTTACCTATGCAGATCAGGAAATTCTTGGGAATAAAACTTTTTATGGAGAAACTCAGATATCTGGCTCTTTGATTCTTCCAGATAGATTTGAAGCGGTATCAACAAACGATCTTGGATTAGTAAGCGGTTATATAGATTCTAGGCTTCAAGCCGTAGAGGCAGATCCAAGAGAAGAAGTTACTTCGATGCCTATACCTTCAGGCGCCGATGGTGCCGACATTGTTTTTCCGGAGCCATATCAATCAACTCCAACTGTTTTTGTTAGTTTTAGATCAGACGCTGCTGCGGCTACGAAATTTTATGCAACAAATGTTTTCGATGTCACAAATTCCGGGTTCGGTGTATTATTTAGTGCAGACGTCCAAGAGGACGGACACTTTTTAGATATATCAATAAAAACTCAAGAATAGTGAATATAGGATTAACTATAGAAAACTCATACTCTTTATTCTGCAACGGATTAAATCAGAATATTTTATTTCTTTATTGGTTGCTGGAAGATATAGGGCATAGCCCTGTTTTAATTGACTTTAGTGATCCTGATAAAGACCCTGAATTTGGGTGCAGGGCTATAGACAAAAACTTAAACATAATTGGCAGAATAGACCTTCTTGAGGATCCTAATAAAGTTGACATTCTTTTATCTCCCGGAGTTGCATATTCGGCAGAAGAAATTAAATTATTAAAATCTAATAACAAAAATTTAAAAAATGTTGCGATTCATTACGGTAACATGTTAATAGATGATATTCAAAGAGTTGTTTTTAAAACTGGCGCAAATATGGATGGAGATTATAGTAACATTTACGACTCAAATTTAGACGAAGTTTGGCTATCTCCTCACTATCACTTTTCAGTTTCTTACTTAGAATTAATGCATCGCCGTCCTGTTAAGATACTTCCTTATATATGGGACTCTTCGGTTATTGATTTACTTCAAGAAATAAAAGGAGATATTCGCTACAATGCAAATAATAAAGAAAGTGTTGTTGGAGTTTGCGAGCCAAATATAAATTTTTCAAAAAATTGCTATATACCGATTTGCATTTTAGAAAAAAACTATAGGGATTCACAGATTAAATTTGATAGAGCAATTATATACGGCGCTCAATTTTTGACTCAGAAACCTCGCTTTGAAGGACAAATAATTGGCAACTTTGACATGCCTCAAGAAAAAGGCAGGATATGTTTTCTTGACCGAGCTTCTCCAGATTTGATGCATATCGAGGATTCTGTAAATGTCATCCTCTCTCACCAGCACTATAATTCTTTAAATTATGCGCACTTAGAAGCCTTGCATCTCAAATATCCTTTAATTCATAATTCAGATGATATAGCCGAGGCAGGCTATCATTACAGTTTGTTTGACATAAATGATGGAGCTAGAGCTCTAGAATCTGCACTCATAAATCACGATGAAAATCTAGACGATTACACCAAGCGAGCAGATCAAGTGATCAACAAGTGTAGCATTAAAAATAATCAAATAAAAAAAGAATACATTAGATTAATAGAAAATTTAAAATGAAAGTAGGTCTAGCTTTTAATTTAAAAAGAAACCCTTGGGGTAGCGGGGTTTATCAGAATGCTTTTTTTATATACGATATACTTGTAAAATGCGGGTATGAAGTAGAGTTCATAAGTCCATTTTGGCCAGACAAGCAAGTTGGGAAAAAATACAAAATAACTAAGCAAGATGATAGTTTTTCTGTAGGGTATGATTTAATAATAATGATATCTGATCCAATATCAGAAGATTTTATTAAAAAATACAAGTCAAACAACAATAAATGCAAATTCGTTTTACTCCACTTGTTGAATAAATATCATGATCATATTTTTCACTCTTTACATCAAGGCAAAGACTCGCCAGAAGAAGTTTCTTGTTTGATAGACGAAATATGGACTTCTCCTCATTACGCTCATTTCATTCCATATCTAGAAGTAATCTACGGGTGTGATGTTCCGGTCAAAATTTGTCCTTATCTTTGGGACAGTAGGTTTTTGAGTGAAGAAACTGAAAAGTTAAAGTTAAAAAAACTAAGCCCAAAATATAATAAAGATCTTCAAAAAAGAATATGTATATTAGAACCAAATATAAATCTAAGCAAAGCTTGCCTAATACCCATATTGATTTGTGAAAAGCTTTACAGGGAAGACCCTTCTCTACTTGAATTTGTTACTGTTTTTTGTGGTAGTACTATACAAGGCAATCAGTACTTTATAGATTTAATTAAAAATTGCACTTTAATGAAAGAAGGAAGAGTTTTCTTTAATAAAAGATGGAGCACGCCTAATGCTCTTAGTAAATTTGGTGGCACAGTAGTTTCTCACCAAAACTTAAATGATCTTAATTATATACATTTAGAATGCTTGCATTTAGGAGTACCAATAGTTCATAATTCTGAATTCTTGTCAGATCTAGGATATTACTATCCAGATTTTGATATATCTCTTGCTGCGGAGTCTTTAAAAGAATCAATACTTACTCACGAGCAAAATTTTGACAACAAATGGGGTAGAGCAACAGAAGCATTTAATAAATTTAGTGTATACAATTCATTCAATATTTCAAAATATAAATCTTTAATCGAAGACCTTTTAAAATGATATCTAACAAAGTTTTCTATACTGCTTTTCATAAATGTGCTACAACTTCTATGGGTTATTTTTTTAAAGACGTTGGTTACGTAGTTTGCGATCACGGTGCTTTCCAGCCCAGTAACAGGCAAGAAATAAAAAAAATTTGCGCAGGAGATTATTCTTCATTAGTTGACGCTTCTCAAAATTATGATGCTTTTTTTGATTCTCCGTGGTTTCTTTTCTACAAAATTTTTGACAATCTTTATGATGCAAAATTTGTTCACTGCATTAGAGATCCTGAGTCTTGGTATAAAAGCTGTGTGAGATATTTTAAAGATCAACCCGCTTCTCCAATAGACAAATTTATTTACGGCAACGAAGTGGCGTTTTCAGTAGAAAACAACAAAAATTTTTGGATAGAAAGATATTTAAGGCATAATCAAGAAGTTTTAGACTACTTTAAAGGCAGAAGTAATTTTTTACTGGTCGATCTTTTTGATAAAAACAATAAAACAGAAGAACAGATTTGCAATTTTGTCGGCGTAGATCGCGGAGGGGCAACAATCAGTAAAACAAATCAAACGGTCGAAACAGTCCCTCCGATCATAACTAAAGAAGATCCTGTTGAGCAATACCCTGTTCAGCAAGAAAATTCCAGCAAACTTAAATTTGCTATTGTGCAGCTCGGAGATAGCGCCTACATGAAAAATGCAAAGCCATTTTGTGACACTGTCTCAAGTTATTGCGCAAAACATGGATATCATTATTTCCCTCACACAGAACCTATAGATGATTGTGATTTAACTTATCAAAAACCAAAAGCTATACTAAAATATATTGATCGCTATGATTATGTAATGTGGTTAGATGGAGATTGCATGGTGTTTAACGAAGACATCTCTCTAGAGTCTATAGTAAAAGAATTCCCTAATAAATCTCTTTTTGCTTGCAAAGATCCCGGATTCTGGGCGTTAAACGCTGGAGCTTTAATTTTTAAAAATTCTCCGGAAGCAAAAGATATTCTTAATAAGTGGTGGGATATAAGAGATAAAGAAAACCACGGATCAAAATGGAGGTCTGGTGGTTTAACCAGACAAGGACACTGCCAAGATCAATCTACTCTTATTGCGTTATTAGGTCTAGAGGGTCATGGTTGCGATGCCAATTTAGTTAAAGAAAAGATTGATCCCGAGCATTACCATATTTTTAAGATTCAGGAAGATAAATTTAACACACATCCTAAATTTTTAAAAACAAACAGTTTTATCGTTCATTTTATGGGTTATAACTTTGATAGTTTTCTCAAAGATTCCATAAAAAGATTTAAAAAATTAGATGGTGTTCTTGCTAAAAGTTATTTTTCTATGCTCTGTGCGAATAAGTGTCATGGAGGCCATTTTATTGGGGATACTGACTTTAATAAAGAAACAGATCTTTATAATTGGTTTCTTAAGTTTTGGTCAGAAAGAATTGATAAACAATTTAATTTTAAATTTAAAGATAAAACACCCTCGGAAAAAAGTCTTTTTTGGCCTCACCCAAGAAAAGAAAGATTAGCAAAATTTTTGAGTGATTCTTCTAAACCAAACACTGATTTATTTTCTACTATAGCTAAAGACATTAAAGCTTCGGAGTATTTATTAAATAAAGACAATAAAAATACTGTTTCAATATCTGGCGAAAAAGATATTGCAATTATGACCTTTCATTCAAATCAGTGTCGCAGGCATGGCATAGAGTCAGAAAATAACATACTTTCTTATGCCAATGAAAACGGGTTATGCGCTTATTCAACTAGATCTAGTATTACTAGTGTTAATCCATGCTGGGATAAGTGGGAGATGATTAAACAGTTAATGGATAGGCATAATTATGTGGTCTGGATGGATGCAGACTTTTTAATACAAAATATCGATTGGTATATAGGCGCCATGATTAGCAAATCTGGAGAGTTTGACATACTTTGCTCGGAACCTTTTGATTCTAGCATTATGGTTTTAAAAACTAATGACAAAACAAAATCTTTAGTACATGAAATGTGCAAATTTATAGAAGAAACAGCACCCACTTCTGTTTTTGCTTCTAAAGAAATCGATATAATTAATGATGACCATCGATATCTTTTTAGGGATAATCGAGCTGACGAAATATTTAAAAGTTGTATTTTAGATCTCGGAATAGACATGGCTCTTAATAAAAAATTATCATCTTCTTCTTCTTGTTATTCAGGGACTTGGGCGATTCACTTTAATAAAATGAGTGACGACCAGAAATTTGTATTAATGAAAAATTTTAATAAAATTATCTCAGAAGACTAAAAAAGTGTATATATAGGCAATGGCCAAACAATTAGTTGGTGAAAATATGTTGCTAGGCACTAAAGTCATAGCAACAAACGCTTCCAATGATATTACTATCGCTGGAACAGGTATTAATAGTGTTCGTAAGAGCTCTGTTAGCCTTAACGTATCAATCAGAAAGAGTGCTGTATCTCTCGAAACTTCGGTTCGTCAGAGCGCTGTTTCTCTTGAAAACTCCACTCGTCAGAGCGCTGTTTCTCTCGAAACCTCGACTCGTAAGAGCGCTGCTTCTCTTGAGAACTCCACTCGTTTGAGTGCTGCTTCTGTTGAGAACTCCACTCGTTTGAGTGCTGCTTCTGTTGAG